>Ga0302215_10000817_pt1 | contig 22690 bp, 11 predicted proteins | sample II_Fen_N3_1_FD_194580 | JGI IMG/M metagenome (GOLD analysis project Ga0302215, IMG submission 194580) | Peat permafrost microbial communities from Stordalen Mire near Abisko, Sweden - II_Fen_N3_1 | ecosystem: Environmental > Terrestrial > Soil > Wetlands > Permafrost | place: Sweden: Abisko... | reverse complement strand
TATCAAAAAGCGAAAGAGAAACCTTATTTCTGGGCTTCTTTGAATGCCAACGGATATGATGAACGCTTCGATCTTGCAGGAAATGCTTTGGCAATTCTTTTAGGATTTGATTTAAATCTTGAAAGTTTTAGTAAGTTTTTAGAAGAATTAAACGGAGAGTTTAACCATTGGATGCTTCCTGTTTTTTACCCGATTATCTTTCCAAAAGATACTGACTGGAATTTACTGGAAAACAATTACAGTTATAATTTCAAAAATCAACCTTATCAATTTCATAACGGAGGATCTTGGCCGATCTATCTTGGGTGGCTTTGTCTGGGATTAAAGAAAAGAGGTCACTGCGAGATTCCTTTTAAAATCCTAAACCAATATGAGAATCTTCTCACTGAAAAAGGATCGAGTTTCAAAGAATATTATTCGACAGATCAGCTGATTCCTTCAGGAACAGATCAGTTATGTTTCTCGGCTTCCGGATATCTTTTGATGAAAATTTAGCGGTAAGATCAGGATACATTTAAACAAAGACTATTTATTTTAAAAAACAGATTAAAAGATGATTGGAGATGTAATTAATTTGGAGCAGAGACATTTGGAGACGGCAGAGAATATTTATAAAATTATAGATCAAAATGATACTCTTCCCGAAAAATGGGCGATAGGAATTTGCGGAGAAAGCGGGAGCGGAAAATCTGTGACTGCCTTTGCTTTGAAAAAGGTGTTGGAAGACAAAGGAATAAAAAGTTTGGTGATTCAAATGGATGACTATTTCAAACTTCCTCCAAGAAGCAATCACGAAAACCGTCAAAAAAGTTTAGATAATGTGGGGATGCATGAAGTGCATTTAAATTTGATTCAGGAAAATATAAAAGAATTTAAAGAAGGAAAATCAATAACTAAAAAACCTTTGGTTGATTATCAGGATAACTCTATATCTCAGGAAATTCTACAAATCGACAATATGCAGGTTCTTATTATTGAAGGAACGTATATTTTGGATCTTGATGATTTCGATGTGAGTATTTTTATTGACAGAAATTATAAAGATACCTATAAAAACCGAATGGAAAGAAACCGTGATGAGCAGAGTGATTTCGTTGAAAAGGTTTTAGATATTGAGCATCAAATCATTAGTAAATTCAAAGAAAAAGCAGATATAATACTTGAAAAAAATTATCAAATTGTAAAGCCATAAATGATGAATAAAAAAATAATTCCAAAACTCAGCTTTTGGCAAATCTGGAATATGAATGTCGGTTTTTTTGGCATTCAGTACAGTTTTGGGCTTCAGCAGACCGCTGTAAATCCTCTGTATTCTTTTTTAGGAGCTCATGCAGATCAGCTTCCTATTCTCAATTTGGCAGGTCCGGTAACGGGATTATTGATTCAGCCCTTGATCGGCGCCATCAGTGATAAAACATGGAGTGTGAAATGGGGACGAAGAAAACCGTTCTTTTTATTGGGAGCGATATTTTGCAGTTTGGCGCTGTTTGTTTTTCCATTTAGTTCTTCAATTTGGATGGCGGTAGGACTTTTGTGGATTTTGGATGCCGCAAACAATACGGCAATGGAACCTTACAGAGCTTTTATCGGGGATAAGCTTCCTGAAGAACAGCAAACTTATGGTTTTCAGATGCAAAGTTTGTTTGTTGGGGGCGGAATTACTTTGGCGAATCTTTCTTTATTTGTTTTTCAAAAATATTTTGGCGGAAGTTCAGAATCGGGTGGTATTCCGGCCTGGGTTTATTACTCTTTTTTCCTGGGATCTTTCTGTTCGATCGCTTCCGTAGTCTGGTCGGTTTACAAAACTCCAGAAATTCCGCCTACTGAGGAAGAACTCATAAAATTGAAAGCGGATAAAGAAAATGATACGATATTTACACCTTTTACCGATATTTTTTCGGCCATTATCAATATGCCAAAAATACTGTGGCAATTGGCACTGGTTTATTTATTCCAGTGGTATGCGCTTTTCTGTTATTGGCAGTTTGTAACACCCATGATTAAGCAAACTTTGTACAATGTTTCCGAACAGGACGAAACTAAGGCAAAACATATTCTGGAACTTTCAAAAACAGCTTCGGGAGCTACTTTAGAACAGATAGGATGGGCAAAAAATGTGCTTCATTTGGTAGAAACTGCGGTGGGACAAACGGGATTGATGAATGGTTTCTATAATTTTATCACCATGATTTCTGCCCTGCTTTTGATTCCCTTTGCGTTGAAATATTCCTCCAAAAATGTATATGCGTTCTGCCTTTTGGCAACGGGAGCATCGTTACTCATATTGCCTTTCATGAAAAATGAATATTTAATATTGTTACCAATGGTTTTCTTTGGGATTGGTTGGGCAGCAATGATGGGATTGCCATATTCTATGGTGTCACCATCAATTCCTTCAAATAAAAGAGGCGTTTATATGGGAGTCATCAATATGATGATCGTAATTCCTATGTTGATTCAGACCTTAACATTCGGATCTGTTTACCAATATTTTTTAGGAAGCAACCCTTCCAACGCAATCATTATGGCAGGAATTCTCTTTGTTTTTGCGAGTGGATCTGTATTACTGATACGCTTAAAAAACTTAAAGGTATAGGTATAGGTTGATAGACTTTCAGTATGTGATTAAATTTTTGTATATACTTCGTGAACAATCAAGTCATTAATAACCTGCAAGACTTAGCATAACGCTAGGTCTTTTTTTATTCTTTAGAAATGAAGGCATTATTAAACGTAAATAAGTTGATAATATTTTTTAATGTGGTATCTATTTAGGAAATAAGTAAAACGTTCAGTCACTAAAATAAATCTGTTTCTTTCCTGAAACATTAAATGTAGCCCTTACTAAAATTTCTATGTTTCGATGATATTTTTAGGAGTTTTGGTACGCGAAAATTGAAGCAGATTGATTACTAATGTTAAATAATTGTTACGAATTTTAAGTGCTTTCCTGTAAAATCTATTTGTTGCGTGTAATTTAAGTATCTGATGTATAGTATGTTATAGATAATATATTGCGTGTATATCGAATGTATATACAGCAATTTTATTATTCCTCTAGGATACAATTTATATTTAGAAGGTAATAATTCAATTGTTTATTTATAACACTTTGGTATGAAACGAAAAATATCTTCTTTAATGGTTATTCTGCTTTCGGCTCAGTTTTTTGGGCAGGTAAAAGTAGCAGAAAGTAACGAGGGACAAAAGCTTACGGTCGATGGAAAATCTGTAATGATTAATGGTATGAATTGGGATTACTACCCGATAGGAACCAATTACAATTATTCTCTTTGGACTCAGAAAGACGAGTTCATTAAAACAGCTTTAGATAATGAAATGTCTTTGCTGAAAAATATGGGAGTCAACTCAATACGTGTCTACGCAGGAATTCCTAAAAAATGGATTACTTATATCTATGAAAAATATGGAATTTATACCATGCTAAATCACTCATTTGGAAGATATGGTTTAAATGTTAAAGGAAAATGGGTAGCTAATACCGATTACTCAGATCCGGATACCAAAGAGCTTTTATTGAAAGAGATAAAAGATTTAGCCACACAGTATAAAAATACTCCGGGTCTTCTGTTATACCTTTTAGGAAACGAAAACAATTACGGTTTATTCTGGGAAGGTGCAGAAACGGAAGATATTCCGATGCAGGATAGAAAATCTACACAGAAAGCGACTGCTATGTATCAGCTTTTTAATGAGGCTGCTTTAGAAATAAAGTCTGTGGATCAATCTCATCCTGTGGCATTATGTAATGGCGATTTACTTTTCTTAGATATTGTCGCAAAAGAATGTAAAGACATCGATATTTTCGGAATCAATGCTTATCGAGGTGTTTCGTTTGGTGATCTTTTCCAAAGAGTGAAAAATGAATACGGAAAACCGGTCATGTTTACAGAATTTGGAGCAGACGCTTTCAATGAATTATCCCAGAAAGAAGATCAGGATGCACAGGCAAATTATTTAATTGGTAATTGGCAAGACATCTACGAAAATGCAGCAGGAATGGGAAAAGCGGGCAACGCAATAGGTGGTTATACATTTCAGTTCAGCGATGGATGGTGGAAATACAAACAGACCGAAAATCTTGATGTACATGACAATAATGCTTCATGGAGCAATGGTGGTTACATCAAAGACTTTGAAAAAGGTTCAAATAATATGAACGAAGAGTGGTTTGGGATTTGTGCAAAGGGAGCGACCGATGCCAATGGAAATTACCAGCTATATCCACGTTCTGCTTATTATACATTAAAACAAATCCACCAGTTTAATCCATACGAGAGTGGAGTACAGTATAAAAGTACAAATACAGTCAAAAATTATTTTGACACAGTAAATATCGCAGATGCAAATCTAAGATCAAGAGGAGATAAAGCTGCTTTAAATTCTGAGAAAAATGAAAAAATTAGAATAAGCAATCTTCGTGCAGATTTTACCACATTTAGTACAGGTGGAAGCCTTACGACGACTCCGAAAGATGCTACAGACAGCTACAGTAATTATCCTAAAAGACAAGGTTTTGATCATATGCAATCCTATTACATTGGAGTAGAAGGAAATCCTACTGCAAATATGAGAGCCAATGTCAATTTTAATATTCTTGGAAATGTAGCGGAAAACCCTATAGATCAAATTTTTTACGAAAACCGTGGCAGACCTATTCAGGTGATGAATGCTGACGGAACAACCACAGAAATGCGTGATCTTAACAGAATTCAGGTTTACAACGCAAGTTATAATTGGAATCACAAATATTTTGATCTTCACGGGTTTTACAGAACCGGGCATTATCATTGGGGATACGAAGGCGATATTTTCGGCTTATATCCGGAAGCCAACTACGGTCCGAATATGGACACTTACAACGGTGAAGCTCCTTTTGGATTTGAATTTACAGGAAAAAAAGAAATCAACGGTTTAAAATTGGCTTTCGGACCAGAACTGTGGTGGGGAGCAAACCCTGCAATTTTGCTAAAGTATTCAAGAAAAATAGGAAAATTTAATGTTTCAGGGATTTTCCATGAAGATCTGGATCAAAGAGGAACCACTCAAAGTTCATTTGCAGTTCCACAGCCTCAAACCAGAAGAGCGACTTTGGCAATTCAAAGAAAATTCGGAGATTTTGCTGTCGATTTAGGCGGAATCTGGGCGGGTCAGCCATTAAACGGAAGAAATTTCCAATTATATAGAGACGGAAATGTATATCAGGATCAAATCAATTCTGGTGACAATTGGGGAGGAAAAGCAAAAATTACTTACACTGGCAGCGGATTCAATTGGTATGCTCAGGGAGCGATGATGGGATTGGTTGCAAACGGTGGCTACGATCAAACACAAACCTTCACAGGATGGAGATTGAAAGACAGCGGAAGCGGAAATCAATACAATGTTTTGTCTGGTTTCACAGTAAATTTAGGCAATTTCCAGGTTGCTCCTAATTTCCTTTGGCAAAAACCTATTGAAGGACCAGTTCCTTTTGGGGTTGCAGCTCCGGGAAGACCTAGAAATATCCTTGAAGATCCTTTCGTAGTAAGAGCCAACAGAGAACAAACTGCAGGAGAGATTTTGTTCACTTACGATCCCACTCCCGCTACTTGGATGCATAGTTGGGATAGCGACAGAACCGAAGATGCACCTTTTGCGTTTTCTACAGGATTTGTTTACAGACATTTACCAACAACACAAGATGCAGCAATCGGAATCTTACCAAACGGAAGAACGACTTTCGCATTTCCGGGAGCGGCACCTGCTAAAGATTTGTGGGAAGCTTACGCAAGAATTGTCTCAAAAGTATCTACAGATTTCGGTGTCATTGCCAATATTTATGGTGGTACAGCACAGGCCAACGGAAGCGACGCAAGAACGATAGAAAGAATGGGATTAGACATAAGAACCATTTACAAAAAAGTGAAATTTATTACCGGAATCAAATTCAACGATTGGGGTCCATACGATTACCACAGAGATTACAACCTTACATTCCCGATGCAATTGATGGGCGATTTGTCTCTCGAAATAGGAAAACCGGATTGGTGGATTCTCCCGGGAACAAGAATCGGAGTTAGAGGAACGTACAGAACATTAGATCAGTATTCTCCAAGATACAATCCGACGCAAACGGTAGACGCAACAGGAGCATTTGTTCCAAATCCTACGGCGATAGGTTTTCCGAATGGTAACGAATGGGAAATCAGAACATATATTCAAATTAATATCGGAAAATAATTTTTAGGACAGCTTTATCCGCTTGGAGTTTATCCTGAGCTTGTCGAAGGACTCCCGCTTTTTTATGATTTTGACAAAAATCATAAAAAGAGCCCCGCTCAAGTCGGGCTACAACAAACAAACGAAAAACATTTGAAGAAAGATTGGAGTCAGCTTATCAAGTTAAAAAAAATTAATCTGCCCAATCAACAAAATCAGCGATAGCTAAAAAGTAAAATTTAGAATTAAAATAAATTCAAAATGGAAAATATATTCAAAAATAGAATCATAAAATCCGCACTAGGATTATCCCTGCTTTTTGCATTGGGATGTCAAAGAGATTTGAATGAACTAGAGCAAGCCACCTTTCCTAATAATCCGGAAGTTTTTATCGACGATTTTAGTTCAGGTCTCAATTATGCTGCATTTGGAGGTTCTGCTCCCAAAGCATTTCAGGTAGATACACAGGTAAAATACGCCGGAACAAAATCTATGCGTTTCGAAGTTCCGGATTACGGAAGTCCGGACGGAGCTTACGCAGGAGGATCATTTTTTACCTCCGTCGGAAGAGATTTGTCAGACTACAATGCATTGACATTTTGGGTAAAAGCCACACAATCCGCAAACATTGATGTCATAGGATTTGGGAATGATCTGGGAGAAAACAAATATCAGGTTTCCATCAATGCTTTGGCTGTAAACACCAATTGGAAAAAAGTATATATTCCAATTCCTGACGCAGCAAAACTGACTGCCGAAAAAGGAATGTTTTTCTATTCTGAAGGTCCGGAAAACAACAAAGGTTATACATTTTGGATCGATGAGGTGAAATTTGAAAAAGTTCCTGGAATTGCACAAGGAACCGCAGGGATTTTAAATGGAGCGACCAAAACCGTAACTTCTTTTGTTGGCGTAAACCAAAATGTAGATGGATTAATTTCTACATTCAGCCTTCCAAACGGAATCAATCAAGTGGTAAATCTTACCCCTTATTACTTCAATTTTTCGTCATCCAATCCTTCGGTTGCAACAGTAAACAATTTGGGAAATGTTTCTACCATTGCTTCAGGTTCTTCTGTTATTACAGCAACTTTGGCAGGTACAAAGGCGACAGGAAGTTTAACGATCAATTCTCAGGGGAGCTTTTTGGCAGCACCTACACCTACACTTCCAGCTAATAAAGTAATTTCTGTTTTCAGTGATACTTATACCAATGTTCCTGTAGATTATTATAACGGTTATTGGGCTCCTTATCAAACTACTCAATCTGCAGATTTTACAGTTAACGGAAATCATGTTTTAAACTATTACAATTTCAACTTTGTAGGAATGGAATTCGCAGCAAACCCAATCAATGCATCCACAACTTCTCATTTGCACGCCGATATTTATCTTCCGAATGCTTTAGCAGCGGGAGCCAATTTTAAAGTAAACGTTGTGAATTTTGGTGCAGACGGAGTGTATGGAGGAGGTGACGACAGCAATCACGTTACTACAATTACAGCGCCTACTTTACAGGGACAAAATTGGGTAAGTCTTAATATTCCTTTCAGTGCAATGACGGGTTTAACTTCAAGAACCAAACTAGGACAAATTGTTTTTGAAGGAACCAATGTTCCGGCTTTCTATGCAGATAACATTTATTTCTATAACGATGGAAGCATTATTCCAACGACGCCAACTGCGGCGGCTCCTGCTCCTTCTCAAGCTGCATCAAGTGTTTTATCTGTTTTTAGTGATTCCTATACCAATGTTGCGGGAACAGATTTCAATCCACCTTGGGGACAAAATACGGTGGTTTCTCAAGTTTCTATTGCGGGAAACAACACTATAAAATATGCAGGTCTAAATTATCAGGGAACACAGTTTGCAAACCCGCTCAATGTTTCTTCTTACGGCTTTGTTCATTTAGATTATTATTCTGCGAACTCTACCAGTTTAAATTTTTATTTAATCAGTCCTGGTCCCGTTGAGAAAGTATATGCATTGTCCGTTCCTTCCGGAATTGGTATTAACAATAATGGTTGGAAAAGTATAGATATTCCTTTATCAGCATTTAATGGGGTTAATTTGAGCAATATCATTCAGTTCAAAGTTGATGGAAGCGGTGATGTTTTCTTTGATAATATGTATTTCCATAATTAATATACAATTTAAACCGCAAAAGAAGCAAAAGATTAAACTCCGAAATTAGTTTAAAAAGGTGATCAGAAGGAATGATTTATATTTTATAAACTTTTGTAAGTGTCTTCTTCACTCATTTCTTCTGTCACTTTTGCGGTTAAAAAAGATAATTTTCTTCTGTAAAAATTAAAAATCTAAATATGAAATCTTTCAATAAAAATAAATTTCTCACCCTTTTTGCGACTTCCGCACTTTGTTTTTCTGCAATAAACTGCGAACAGGAAAGCGTACAAACCTTACCAGAAAGAAATTGGGAACTTACCTGGAGTGACGAATTCAACGGAAATTCCGGAGCTTCGCCTGATGCTTCAAAATGGTCTTATGACATAGGAACCGGAAATGGAGGTTGGGGAAATCAGGAGTTAGAATATTATACCAATCGTCCCGAAAATATTTCGATGGACGGTAATGGAAATCTCATCATCACCGCAAAAAAAGAAAGCTACAACGGCTCTGCTTTTACATCGGCAAGAATCAAAACCAAAGGACTTTTTGATCAGCAATACGGAAGATTTGAAGCCAGATTGAAAACGCCTTACGGACCAGGTTTGTGGCCTGCTTTCTGGATGTTGGGAGCCAATATGGATCAAGTTCCATGGCCGCAATGTGGTGAAATTGATATTATGGAATTACGCGGACAAGAACCACACATCATCAACGGAACTCTTCACGGACCGGGTTATTCCGGTGGTGCAGCGATTACCAAAATGCACGGATTACAAAACGGAAGATTTGATACCGATTTCCACATTTTTGCTGTAGAATGGGACGCCGATAAAGTCGATTTTTTTGTAGATGATTATCTCTACCAACGCCTTACAAAAGAAGAAGTTGAGAAAAAAGGACAGTGGGTTTACAACACTCCGTTTTTTATGATTCTAAACGTCGCTGTAGGTGGAAATTATGTAGGTTTTCCGGTTGACGGAACACCTTTTCCACAAAAGATGATCGTTGACTATGTAAGAGTTTACAAACCAAAATAACTTTTCAATGCTTCTTAAATCTGATAGGTTTTTCAAAAATCTATCAGGTTTCTAAAACATCATTTTTTTAGCCATTTCGTCGAAGGAAATTTTTCCTTCGGAAGGGTTTTACAAACCAATTTTAAAATTAATTCATCAAAATTTCATTAATGCAATCCACGATTTCCCATATCGAATCTTCTTTACAAACTGTAGAAATTAACAACGAAATTTTTTTCAAAATTTCCGATTCCGAAAGCTTGCGCCCATTTTTTATGACCATTGTGAGCGACTCCAATCATTGGATGTTCGTTTCCAGCAATGGCGGACTTTCTGCGGGTCGGAAAAATTCTGAATTTGCCCTTTTTCCTTATTATACCGATGATAAAATAACAGAATCTGCTGAAATTACCGGAAGCAAAACGATGGTTCAGGTTCATAAAAATGGAGAAACTTTCATCTGGGAACCATTTTCCGTTCGTGATGAAGCGCAATTTCACACTTCGAGAAATGTCTATAAAAACGAATTCGGAAACAAGATTATTTTTGAAGAAATCAACCACGATTTAGAACTTGCTTTTTCTTATGAATGGAACAACAGCAATGAGTTTGGATTCATCAAGAAATCAAAAATCAGAAATTTGTCGTCTGAAAATCAAAATATAACGGTTTTAGACGGACTTCAAAATATCTTACCTTTTGGAATTGGAAGCGATTTGCAAAACCGTGTCAGCAATTTGGGTGATGCATACAAACGTACCGAACTCGACTCAACGTCTGGACTGGGAATTTTTGCACTGAGCGCAATTATTGTTGATAAAGCTGAACCTAGCGAAGCCTTGAAAGCGAATATTGTTTTTTCAATTGGAGCAGAAAACCCTGCTTATTTGTTGTCTTCACTTCAACTTAAAAATTTCAGAAAAGGTAAAAGGATTACGCAGGAAAATGATATTAAAGGTGAAAAAGGAGCGTATTTTATTCAGCAGGAATTAGAATTAAACACAAATGATGAGAAAAATTGGTATTTTGTTGCCAATGTAAATCAGTCACAATCTAATGTAATTGGTTGGATAGAACGCATCAAAAATGAAAAAAATATTACCGAAAATATCCAAAAGGATATTGATTTAGGTACAGAAAATCTTAAAAAATTAGTTGCTTCTGCCGATGGATTGCAATTTACGAATGACGATTTGCGAGACAGCCGACATTTTTCCAACACGCTGTTCAACATTATGCGTGGCGGAATTTTCGATGACAATTACACCATCGAAAAATGGGATTTTGCCAACTATTTGCAAAAAGCCAACCACGAAGTTTTTCAGAATTCAAAAGAAATCATCAGCCAACTTCCGGAGAAATTTTCTTTATTTGAATTGAATGATGCACTGAAAAATGTAGAAAGCTCCGATTTTATTAGACTTTCTAAAGAATATCTTCTACTCAAATTTTCCCGTCGTCACGGTGATCCTTCTCGTCCTTGGAATAAGTTTTCCATCAACACAACAAGCGAAATCGACGGTTCTAAAATCCTAGATTACGAAGGAAACTGGCGAGATATTTTCCAGAATTGGGAAGCTTTGGCGCATTCGTATCCGTATTTTATCGAAGGAATGATTTTCAAATTCCTCAATGCCACAACTTTTGATGGTTACAATCCGTATCGTGTTACCAAAGACGGCTTCGATTGGGAAACCATTGAAGAAGACGATCCTTGGAGCTACATCGGTTATTGGGGCGATCATCAGATTATTTATTTGTTGAAATTTTTAGAATTTACTCAAAATTATTTTCCAAATTCTTTGGAAACGCTTTTAGATAAAGAACATTTCGTTTACGCTAATGTTCCTTATAAAATAAAATCTTACGCAGAAATTCTCAAAAATCCAAAAGATACCATCGATTTCGATTTTGAATTGGATGAGAAAATTCACGAGCGAAGAAAAGAAATTGGTGCAGATGGCGCTTTGATCTGTGACGAAAACGGAGAAGTGATCAAAGTCAATTTTACCGAAAAAATATTGGCAACTGTTCTTGCCAAATTATCGAATTTCATTTTGGAAGGCGGAATCTGGATGAACACGCAACGTCCGGAATGGAACGATGCCAACAACGCTTTGGTTGGAAATGGTGTTTCTATGGTGACGCTGTATTACCTGAGAAGATTTATGAAATTATTGCAATCCGTTTTGGAAAATTCGGCTTTGGAAAACGTACAGATCTCCAGCGAATTGGTGGATTTTTACAAAAAAATAAGATCAGGTTTTCAGGAAAATTTTCATTTATTGGAAGGAAATATCAGCAACGAAGACCGAAAAAACATTCTCGACTTATTTGGCGAAGCGGCTTCAGAATACAGAAATCACGTTTATCAGAAAGGATTTTGGGGTAAAAAACGAACTGTTTCTTTGGAAGGTTTAAAACGATTTACCAATCTTTCGCTTCAGTTTTTGGAACATTCCATCAAAGCGAATGAGAGAAAAGACGGTTTGTATCACGCTTATAATCTGATGACTTGCAATGAAAAAACGGTTGCCGTTTCTTATCTCAGCGAAATGCTGGAAGGTCAAGTTGCTGTTCTAAGTTCTCAATTTTTAAGTTCAAATGAAGCGTTAAAAGTGCTTGATGCACTCAAAAATTCAGCATTGTTCCGCCCAGATCAATACAGTTATTTACTATATCCGAACAAACAATTGAAAGGCTTTTTGGAAAGAAACAGCATTCCTGAAAATTTGGTTCAGAAATCAAGCTTACTTCAACAATTGGTTTCCGAAAAAAATACGCAAATCATAGAAAAAGATGTACTTGGAAATTATCATTTCAACGGAAATTTCAAAAATGCAGGTGATTTAGAAGCAGGATTAAATTTAGTTCAAACTGAAAATCAGGAAAAAGCATTGATTTTAGAAATCTTTGAAGAAGTTTTCAATCATAAAGAATTTACAGGAAGAAGCGGAACTTTCTACGGTTACGAAGGTTTAGGTTCCATTTACTGGCATATGGTTTCCAAATTATTGTTAGCCGTAATGGAAGTTTGCCAAAAAGCCATCAACGAAAATGCTTCGCCAGAAACTGTGGGAAGATTGTTGGAACATTTCTACGAAATCAACGAAGGAATCGGCGTTCACAAATCGCCGGAATTGTATGGCGCATTTCCAACGGATGCATATTCTCACACACCGTTTGGCAAAGGCGCACAGCAACCGGGAATGACGGGACAGGTAAAAGAAGATTTGCTGAGCCGTTTCGGAGAATTGGGAATCGTGGTGACAGATGGTCAATTGCAGTTTAAACCCGATTTGTTAAGAAAAGAAGAATTTTTAACCGAAGAAAAAACCATCGAATATTTTGATGTAAAATCGAAAGTTTCTTCATTCAAATTATCCGAAAATTCATTGTTTTTCACAAAATGCGAAGTTCCTGTCATCTACGAAATTTCAGAAAACGAAAGTGTAGAGATTTTTGATGAAAATGATGAAGCTAAAACGGTTAACAAATTAATTATCAATAAGGAAGATTCTGAAAACATCTTTAAAAGAAACGGAAAAATCTCTTTGATAAAAGTAAAAATTAGAAAAGAACAGTTGAAATAATTAGTCACAGCTAGCCACGAAGCGGCGACATAAAAATAGCATCGGGTAAAGCCCGATGAAATAAGAAAAGAACAGTTGAAGTAAAAATTCAAATCAAGCCACGAAGTGGTGACATAAAATAGCATCGGGTAAAGCCCGATGAAATAAGAAAAGAACAGTTGAAATAATACATTTTTTTACTAATAAAGGCTTCGACAAGCTCAGCCTGACAACGCTAAAGATAGAGCTTAGCATTAGAAATGTCATCCTGAGCTTGTCGAAGGAAGTCCGTTTATAAATGGCAAAATCGAAAGGACTTTAGCCAAAATTTACAGAAAAAATAATGAAGAAAATTTCAATGATTAATGAAATTATTCGGTTTAATATCAATATTTATTTTGACATTTTTAATGTCTTGTAACAGTATGCAACAAACGATAAAACATAAAAGCGCAGCCGAAATTTTAGGTAACCCAAATTACGTTGCAATGTCTTATGGAGGTTACAGAGCCAATTCCAGAAGGGTACAACCTACTGTTTCGCAGTTGAAAGAAGATATGAAAATCCTTTCAGCAATGGGCGTGAAAATCATCAGAACGTACAATGTGCATCTTCCGGAAGCGGTAAATGTGCTGAAAGCCATCAATGAGCTGCGTCAGGAAAATCCCGAATTTGAAATGTACGTAATGTTGGGAGCCTGGATTGATTGCAAAAACGCTTGGACAGGTTTTGAGCCTAACCACAACGAAGAAAGCGAAAGAAACGCTGCCGAAATTGCACACGCCGTAGAATTGGCGAACGAATATCCGGAAATCATCAAAGTAATTGCTGTAGGAAACGAAGCGATGGTAAAGTGGGCAACTGCGTATTATGTGCAACCTTCCGTGATTTTGAAATGGGTGAATCATCTTCAGGATTTAAAGAAAAAAGGAGAATTATCTAAAGATCTGTGGGTTACAAGTTCCGACAATTTTGCAAGTTGGGGCGGTGGCGATAAAGAATATCAAACACAAGAACTGGATGAGTTGATCAAAGCTGTGGATTATATTTCTATGCACACGTATCCGATGCACGACACGCATTATCACCCTGTTTTTTGGGGAATTTCGGAAAATGAATTTCAGTTTTCTAAAGAAAAACAATTGGAATTGGCGATGCAAAGATCTGTGGATTATGCAAAATCTCAGTTCAATTCGGTAAAAAAGTATATGCAAAGTTTAGGCGTTGAAAAACCCATTCACATTGGAGAAACAGGTTGGGCAACATATTCTAATGAACTCTATGGAAGCAATGATTCTAAAGCGGTGGATGAATATAAAGCGGGACTTTTCTATCAAATGATGCGCGACTGGACAGACAAAGCAGGAATTTCTTGTTTCTACTTTGAAGCTTTTGACGAACCTTGGAAAGACGCAGGAAATCCGAACGGTTCAGAAAATTATTTCGGATTGTTTACGGTAGATGGAAATGCAAAATATGCAGTCTGGAATTTGGTAGATGAAGGTGCTTTTAAAAAACTGAAACGTGATGGCAACACTATTCAGAAAACCTTCAACGGAAATCTGAAAAGATTGTTGGATTCTGTAGAAATGCCTCCACACAGAGAGTTTGAAAAAGAACTGATAAAGGCAAAATGAATAGATTTTAATTTCCTGAAAAGAATGATTGGAATCAAGCCCTGAAAGGGCGACATCAATAGCATAAGGTGAAGCCCTATGAAATGAAATGAAAATAAATGATAGAATTGAGCCCTGAAAGGGCAACATAAATTGGAATAAGATAAAACCTTTTGAAAATCGAATCAAAAACTCAAAACGATGAAAATTCAAAAACCTCTACTTATCGCATTAATAATCAGTATGATGATAAACGCTCAGGCTCAAAATAAAAATTGGCGTGTAGAAGTGTATGAAACTTCTGCAAAAGGAAATAAATTAACCAAAATCACTCAATCTGCAAGCGCAAAAAATCCAGTTGTAATCAGCCTAAACCCAGAAAAAACCTATCAAAAAATAACAGGTTTTGGTGGTGCTTTTACAGAGAGTTCTGCTTACTTAATGAGTAAACTCAGTAAAAAAAATCAGAAAAAAATTCTGGATGCTTATTTTAGTAAAGAGGGCGCTAATTATTCTTTAACCAGAACACACATCAATTCTTGCGATTTTTCCTTGAAGCAATATGCTTACGCAATGGTAGATGGTGATAAAAATCTGGATCATTTTTCTATTGAAGAAGACAAAAAAAATAACCTGATCCCGATGATTTTAGAAGCTCAAAAAACTTCTGAAGATGGGTTTAAAATTTTTGCTTCACCCTGGACTTCACCGCCTTGGATGAAAGACAACAAAAAATGGGTAGGTGGGAAATTACTACCTGAATATTACGATACTTGGGCCTTGTACTTCTCAAAATATATTGATGCCTACAAAAAAGAAGGTATTGATATCTGGGGATTAACCGTAGAAAACGAACCACACGGAAACGGCAACAACTGGGAAAGTATGCTTTTTTCGCCCAAAGAAATGACCGATTTTGTCGAAAATCATTTAGGACCAAAACTTGAAAAAGACGGAAAAGGAGCGGTGAAAATTTTGGGTTACGACCAAAACCGAGCAGGACTGAAAGAATGGGTGGACGAAATGTACCGGGACGAAAAGTCATCAAAATATTTCGCAGGAACAGCAGTTCATTGGTACGAAAGCACATACGAAGTTTTCCCGGATGATTTGCAATACGCTCATAACAAAGCACCTCACAAATTATTAATTCAAACCGAAGCTTGCGTAGACTCTGAAATTCCACATTGGCAAGACGATGCTTGGTATTGGAAAAAAGAAGCCACAGATTGGGGTTGGGATTGGGCATCTGAAAAAGAAAAATATCTGCACCCAAAATATGCTCCAGTAAACCGCTATGCAGGCGATATTATTGGATGTCTGAACAATTGGGTAGATGGTTGGGTAGATTGGAATATGGTTCTCAACAAGCAAGGCGGACCCAATTGGTTCAAAAACTGGTGCGTAGCTCCCGTTATTGTGGATGAAGAAAAAGATGAAGTCTATTTCACACCATTGTATTATGTGATGGCACATTTCAGCAAGTTTATAAGACCAGATGCTGTGAGGATCGGGTTTGAGATGGCGGATAAAGAGCTGATGACAACGGCGGTTAAAAATCCGGATGGTTCTATCGTAGTCATCGTTTTCAACCCTACAGAAAACGGGAAAACCTTTGAAATTCAACAAAATAAAAACAAAAAAACAATTGCTATAAGTGCAAAAGCTTTACAAACCATTGTTCTAAAAAAATAAACACAAACAATATAACATCCATTACGCATTATGTCTGAAATTATAAAAAGTTCTCAAGTAAAAGTTCCGATGGGGCAAAAGATCGCCTTCGGATTAGGAATGTTGGCCAACCAGATGTTTCCGGCGGCGCTAGGTATTTTTATGGTTGTTTTGGTAGAAAATCTGGGAATGCCATCTTGGATGTGGGGCGTTTTATTCTTTGTACCAAGAATCGTAGATGCATTTTTTGATCCTGTGATGGGCTTTGTTTCAGACAATACCAAATCTGTCTGGGGAAGAAGAAGACAGTACGTTTTTATCGGGTCTATCATTATGGGTATTGCATTTATGATAATGTGGCAGCTGCACAGAGAAAACAGCCTGACCTACAATTTTTGTTTTTTCCTCACATTTTCTTTGATTTTCCATATCGGACTTTCGATTTTCAGTGTGCCTTATGTAGCGATGGGTTATGAAATGAGCGATGATTTTCACGAAAGAACCAGCATTATGGCGATCTCACAATGGATAGGACAATGGGCTTGGGTTATCGCGCCCTGGTTTTGGGTCGTAATGTATGATCCCAAATGGTTTCCCAATGCAGACACCGCCACAAGAACATTAGCATTTCTGGTAGGAGCTGTTTTTATGGTATTGGCAATGGTTCCTGCTGTTTTTATTAAAAGTAAATCCACAAAATTTGATGATACTTTAGAACCTTTAACCATCAAAACCATTGGCGGAAGTTTAAAAGAAATTGTGATCAGTTTCAAAGAAGCATTTGGGAACAAGCCTTTCAGAAAATTGTGTATTGCTACTTTTTTCATTTTTAATGCCTTTAATACCGTTGCAGGATTCACATTTTTCATCGTAGTCTATTATTTATTTAAAGGCGATACATCGGCTGCAGGAATCTGGCCCACACTTTTCGGATGTTGTGGAGCACTTGCAACCACTTTTATTGTAATCCCAATTGTAGCCTGGATGTCTAAAAAAATGGAGAAAAAGAAAGCTTTCTTAGTTTCCCAAGGGATTTCCATTGTAGGATATATTATGCTTTGGTTCTTTTTTGTTCCAGGCAAACCCTATATGTTTTTGTTTGCGCTGCCTTTCTTTTCATTCGGGATCGGAAGTTTATTTACCTTGATGATGTCTATGACAGCCGATGTTTGCGATATGGATGAATTGGAATCCGGCAAAAGAAGAGAAGGCGTTTTTGGAGCCATTTATTGGTGGATGGTAAAATTTGGTTTTGCAATTGCGGGATTATTAACGGGCGTTATTATGTCGGTTGTAGATTTTCATCCGGGAGCTGCAACACAAACCGAAGGCGCTGTTACAGGCTTGAGGTTATTCTTTTCCGGTGTTCCTGTTTTCGGGACTTTGATCGCAATTCTGGTGATGTGGAAATATGATCTTACTGAGCAAAAAGCCAGAGATATTAAAAAAGAATTGGATACCAGAAAAGCACCTGTAAAAAAACAATCTTCCAGTTATTTGTCTGGCAAATTACTTTCTTTATCTAAAAACGGAGCTTTAGTTAACACGTTGGTAGGATTAGATTTAAGTTCAAAAACCGAAGCCGAAATTACCAATCATTTCACCGAAATTTTAAACAACGGATTACACGGATTATGTTTCAGTCCTTATGTGGAAGGTCAGGAAGCGGGAGATCTGTTATCAGAAAACCAAATCCGCAGAAGACTGGATATTATTACGCCACACGCCAAATGGATCAGATCATTTTCCTGCACAGAAGGAAACGAACTGATCCCCGAAATTGCCCATCAAAAAGGACTCAAAACTCTCGTAGGAGCCTGGATAAGTGATGACAGAGCAAGAAACGAAAAAGAAATTCAGGCACTTATTGCCTTAGCCAAAAAAGGTTTGGTAGATGTTGCGGCTATCGGAAATGAAGTGTTGCATCGTGAAGAAATTTCTGAACAGGAAATGATCACGTACATCAACAGAGTAAGAGCAGAATTGCCAACTTCTATACCGGTGGGTTATGTAGATGCTTATTATCAATATCTTGACAGACCGGCATTGGTAGATGCTTGTGATATTATTTTAACCAATTTCTATCCATTCTGGGAAGGAGCAGACATTCAACATTCGCTGTCATATTTCAGCAATATGATGGAATTAACGAAACAAGTGGCAAAAGGCAAAAAAATAATTGTTACTGAAACAGGATGGCCAAGTAAAGGCGAAAATGTAGAAGCAGCAGAACCATCCCAGCTGAATGCTATGAAATATTTTATCGCCACCCAAGACTGGGCAAAATCTCAAAATATAGAAATATTCCATTTCTCTTCATTCGATGAATCCTGGAAAGTACGACAAGAAGGCGAAGTAGGTGCAGGATGGGGAATCTGGGATAAAAACGAAAAATTAAAATTTGTAAATAATTAAGTTGTATGTCTTACAGAGCAGAACAATATTTATCCTTACCGAAACTCAATCAGGATAATTACGTCATAGGAAAAACAGAACCCGAGAAAAGAGATTTGTTCAAAGAAATTCTTTTTGGCGGTGTTCACGGATTTTGTTTCAGTTTGTACGAAGACGGACAAAAACCTGGCGATATTATTTCCGAAGAACAGGTACGCAGAAGAATGGAAATCCTAAAACCGCACACTTCTTGGGTTCGTTCTTTTTCCTGTACCGAAGGCAACGAGCATATCCCGAGAATTGCGAAAGAATTCGGGATCAAAACTTTAGTTGGAGCCTGGTTAGGAGACGATCCGGAAATTAATGAAAGAGAAATAGAAGGTCTTATCAAATTATCTAAAGAAGGTTATGTGGACATCGCTGCTGTAGGAAACGAGGTAATGTACCGTAAAGATCTTACCGAAGATGAACTATTGGAGTTTATCGAAAAAGTCCGTCAGGAAATTCCATCTAATATCCCAGTTGGTTACGTAGATGCTTATTACGAATTTACCATAAAACCAAGAATTACAGAAGCTTGCGATGTGATTTTGGCAAACTGCTATCCGTTTTGGGAAAGTTGTCCTGCCGAAAATTCGCTCAATTATATGAAGCAAATGTACCATCAAGCCAAAGATGCAGCAGGCGGAAAGCCCGTGATCATCACAGAGACAGGATGGCCAAGTAAAGGAGAAGAGTTGAAAGGCGCATTTCCTTCAGAAAAAAATGCCCTGGATTATTTCATCAACACCCAATTGTGGTGTATGGATGAAGAAATCCCTTGCTTCTATTTTTCCTCCTTCGATGAAGCCTGGAAAGTAGGACCAGAAGGCGAAGTGGGTGCACATTGGGGAATTTGGGATAAAAATGAAGAATTGAAATACTAATTGAAGACACGAAATGCGAGAATTTTTTTGGGCAGCTATTTCCGCCCTCCGTTCCCGCTTTTTTGTTCCGCTTTGCTCCACAAAAAGAGCTCCACTCAGGTCGGGCTGCGACAGCATAACGTACAATTATAGAATCAATTAAGCTATAATTTAAAATTTATAACAATTAAATCTTCAATTATGATAAAAAAAATATACAATATCATTCTGTTTCTTGTTAGCACCCTTTATTTGGCGCAGGTCGATGTGGTGTACAATGATTTAGTATGGTCAGACGAATTTTCTGCCAATGGAACGGTAGATAATTCCAAATGGTTTCATCAAACCCAGTTACCAGTAGCAGGAGGTTGGTATAATAACGAACAACAACATTATACCAATTTAATCACCAATTCTTTCGCCAATAACGGTGAGTTGAATATTGTTGCCAAAAAAGAAACCTTTACCGATCAGGGTTTTACAAAAAATTATACTTCAGCGCGTCTCAACTCCAAATTTGCATTCAAATATGGTAGAATAGATGTACGTGCAAAAGTTCCGAAAAACCAGGGAACGTGGCCTGCAATTTGGCTTTTAGGAAAAAATGTAAACGAACCCGGCGGATTTTTCGCTTCCACTTATGGCAATACCAATTGGCCGGCTTGTGGAGAAATCGATATGATGGAATACGGAATTTTCCCTTCTGCTCCTGTCAATTTCATTCAGAGTACGTTACATACACCTTCATCTTCGGGAGCATCAGTAAACCATGGTGGAATGTTGGCTTCATCAGATATTACCGATAATTATCACATTTATTCGATGAACTGGTCTCCGAATCAAATTACATTTTTGCTTGACGGAGTTGCCTACTACACTTACAATCCTTCAGTAAAAAATGCCAGCAACTGGCCTTTCGATAAAGAACAGTATGTGCTTCTGAACATTGCTTTGGGTGGAATTGCAGGAACTATTCCTTCCACTTTCACCAATACTTCTATGATTATTGATTATGTAAGATTGTATCAAAATACGACTCCGGACACTGTTGCTCCCACCAATTTTACGGCGACGGTAGGTGCTGTAACTAGTGATTCTGTAGAATTATTATTGAATGCGACCGATAATTTTGGAGCTATTACCTATCAAATTTCCGGAGGATCCAGCCAAATCGTTTATGGAACTTCCGGAACACCAAAATCGGTGATTATTTCAGGATTGAGTCCAACTACAAATTATACGTTTACTATTTCAGCAAGTGATGCCGCAGGAAATACCGCTGCAAACAATCCGATTACGATGAGCGCGACTACACTTACCAATATCAATACGGCTTGTAACGGAACTTCTACACTGGCTTCTCAGGGAGCATTTTCTACCGGATATAAATACGGTTTCCAAACAATTGGAACTGATGTGAAAATTACTTTTGAATTATTAGATACAGATAAAGTGGGAGTCGTTGCGTATTTGTGGAAGCAAACACCTTTCACAGAAACACCAATGACTAATATCTCAGGGAATAAATTTTCTAACACGATAACAGGACAAACTATTGGTTCGACTATTAATTATGCTGTGAAATTTGCTTATGCAGGAGGTTTGTCGGTGACAAAATATTATTCTTACGTAGTGGGTGATGCATGTACTTTGGGAGTTGAAGATTTCTTGACAACGAAAGAATCTTTCTATCCTAATCCTGTAGAAAATGTTTTGCATTTAAAATTATCTGAGAACAAAAATACCATTACACTTTATGATTTTTCAGGTAAAAAACTTATTGAAAAATCTGTAGGAATAACTTCAGAATTAGATTTTAGTTCTTATACAGCAGGAAATTATCTTATTAAAATTGAAAATTCTAAAGGAACTATCACCCATAAAATCGTGAAAAAATAATAGATCAAACTAATAAAAAACAATCAATATTAACCCTTAAATTTTTATAAAATGAAAAATTTATCTCTTTTTTTAATGCTTTTGGCATTCAGTTTTGGCTTTTCTCAGCCTACGACTAATGCGCCAACGCCAACGCAGCTGCAGGCAAATGTAATCTCCTTATTCAGCGATACATACACAAGTGTAGCTACCAATTATAACCCGAATTGGAGTCAATCAGGAACAGTAAATCCTACTTTTGTTCCGGTTTCAGGATCGGGTAATAATGTCATGACCTATGCTAATTTCAATTATCAAGGAACTGAACTTTCTACTCAAAATGCTGCAGCAATGGAGTTTCTTCATGTTGATGTATGGACGAGTACAGCAGGTGCGGTTTTAAAAGTTTCACCGATCAATAACGGAACAGGAGCAGGAGAATTTCTGGTAACCGTTCCATTGGTAAATGCGGGATGGAGCAGTGTAGATTTGCCAAAATCTGCATTTACAGGAATGACTTGGGATTCTGTTTTCCAACTTAAATTTGATGGACAAGCTGGTACTACACCTTCTACAATTTACTTAGATAATATCTATTTTTGGAAAGCTACAGTAAATCCTGCTGCAGACGCAACCTTAAGCGATCTTAAAGTAAATGGAACTACAGTTGCTGGTTTTAGCCCGTCGACAGCAACTTATAGTGTGAATTTTGCACAAGGAAGTGCAACTCCTCAAATTACTGTAGCAACTACAACGAATGCAAGTGCTACGAAAGTAATTACACAGGCATCTGCATTACCAGGAACTGCAACAGTTTTGGTAACTTCACAAAACGGAACGACTACTAAGACATATACTGTAAATTATACAGTTTCAGGACCAAGTGTTGCTGCGCCAACTCCACCTGCAAGACTCACTACAGATGTGATTTCTTTGTTTAGTAATGCATATACCAATATTGCGGTAAGCGAATGGTCTACAAGCTGGGATGATTCAAGTATTTCAGACATGCAAGTAGCAGGAAATGATATTAAAAAAATTATTTTTGGTAATTTCTTAGGTGTACAATTGACTAATTATACAAATGCCTCTCAAATGACCCATTTCCATATGGATTATTATATCGATGCAGGAACCAATTTGGTAGGGAAAGTAATTAACCCTAAATGGTCAAACCATGCTTCTCAAACTGGTGAAACAAGTGCTTTTTTGTATAATGGCTTACCAACAGTTACTGGTTCTTGGGTTTCTATTGATGTTCCGATCTCATCATTTGATACTGC
>Ga0302215_10000815_pt1 | contig 22753 bp, 20 predicted proteins | sample II_Fen_N3_1_FD_194580 | JGI IMG/M metagenome (GOLD analysis project Ga0302215, IMG submission 194580) | Peat permafrost microbial communities from Stordalen Mire near Abisko, Sweden - II_Fen_N3_1 | ecosystem: Environmental > Terrestrial > Soil > Wetlands > Permafrost | place: Sweden: Abisko... | reverse complement strand
ATTATGAATTCAGATGATCTTAAACTGAGATTTAGAAAGTACTCTGTAAGAATAATTAAAATGGTGGATAAATTGCCGAATACCATTTCGGGTAGGGCAATAGGTAGTCAAATAGTTCGATCCGGTACATCTCCCGGAGCAAATTACAGAGCTGCATGCAGAGCAAAATCGGATAAAGATTTTATCAACAAACTTAAAATTGTTGAAGAAGAAGTTGATGAAACCGATTATTGGATCGAATTAATTTCAGATTCAGAATTAATAAAACCGGAACTGCTTTTGGGAATTCAAAAAGAGACAAAAGAGCTTTTGGCAATTATTACAAAATCGATAATAACAAAAAGAAATAAAATGATTGAATAATCAATTTGCAGTAATAAAATTAACCAATTGTAAATTGTAAATCTTTAAATTGTAAATTGTAAATTGTAAAAGTATGAAGTTTAATAAAATTCAGGTATTAACAACAATGAAAGCAACCGGACTTATTCCGGTGTTTTACAACAGTGATATTGAAGTATCTAAAAAGATCGTAAAAGCATGTTATGACGGTGGTATCCGGGCATTCGAATTTACCAACCGGGGTGAGTTTGCGCATGAAGTTTTTGGTGAACTGGTTAAATATGCTGCCAGGGAATGTCCTGAAATGATCATGGGTATCGGATCCATCGTAGATGCACCAACCGCTGCTTTTTTTATTCAGATTGGAGCTAACTTTATAGTGGGACCACTATTCAATCCTGAAATTGCAAAAGTAGCCAACCGCAGGCTGGTACCATATGCACCCGGATGTGGTTCTGTTTCAGAAGTAGGATTTGCTCAGGAAATGGGATGCGATCTTTGTAAAGTATTTCCGGGAGATGTATTGGGAGCAGGTTTTGTCAAGGGATTAAAAGCACCTATGCCCTGGTCGAATTTAATGGTAACAGGTGGAGTTAAGCCGGAAGAATCCAATTTAAAAGGCTGGTTTGATGCAGGTGTAACCTGTGTCGGAATGGGTTCAAACCTATTCCCTGAAGAAATGATTAAAGCACAAAATTGGCCGGGTATAACAACATTATGCAGTGATGCATTGGCAATCATTAAAAAAGTACGCAAATAAAATATATCAGTTAAATCTAATAACTTTAAGGAATATCATGGTTAAAAACATCAACGAAAAAATGACGAAATACAGATGGGTCATCTGTTCCATGTTATTTTTTGCTACTACAGTCAATTACCTTGACAGACAAGTCTTGTCATTAACATGGAAAGATTACATTGCACCTGAGTTTCACTGGACAAACAATGATTACGGTACTATAACGGCATTATTTTCGATATTTTATGCCATAAGTATGTTGTTTGCAGGTAGGATCGTCGATTGGCTGGATACCAAAAAGGGATTTCTGGTAGCCATTGGTATTTGGTCGGCAGGTGCGATGCTTCATGCTTTTTGTGGAATTGCCACTTCAGGTATTATTACCGGAAATTGGTTTGTGGGATTTGAAGGAGCAAAAAATATCATTGCAACAGTTGGAAATTCGTCCATGATTGCAAGTGTAAGTGTAACGTTATTTATATTTTCGCGGTTTGTTTTAGCCGTAGGTGAAGCAGGTAACTTCCCGGCAGCCATAAAAGCTACAGCCGAGTATTTCCCAAAGAAAGACAGAGCATTATCCACCAGCATTTTTAATGCAGGTGCCACTGTTGGTGCTCTTGCAGCTCCTGTATCGATACCTTTTATAGCCAAAGCATGGGGATGGGAATCAGCGTTCCTAATCATCGGCGCATTGGGATTTGTTTGGATGGGTGTTTGGGTATTCATTTATAAAAAACCCGAAAAACACCCATCGGTAAATGCTGCCGAACTTACTTATATCCAACAGGATAATGACCAGGATGTAATCGCCGTGGGTAACCTGACAGGTCGGAATAAAACATCGTTTGCTGCATGCTTTAAATACAGACAGACCTGGGCATTTGCATTTGGTAAATTTATGACTGATGGAGTGTGGTGGTTCTTTTTATTCTGGACACCTGCATACCTGAGCTCGGTTTATAAAATGGATTCTACCCAAAGTGCATTTCCGTTATTTGTACTTTATATGATTACGCTTCTTTCCATTATCGGAGGTTGGCTTCCATCGTACTTTGTCGACAAAAAAGGTATGAACCCATACGCCGGTCGTATGAAATCGATGTTGATTTTTGCATTCTTTCCATTATTGGCGCTTTTAGCCCAACCACTGGGACGAATCACCTTTTGGTTACCGGTTATTATTATCGGTATTGCAGGTGCAGCTCATCAGGCATGGTCGGCGAATATCTTTTCAACAGTTGGTGATATGTTTCCACGAAAAGCAATCGCTACCATTACCGGAATTGGTGGAATGGCAGGCGGTATTGGCTCTTTCATTATCAATAAAAGTTCGGGTGTATTATTCGATTTCGCCGGCAGAACCCAAATGGTATTTATGGGATTTAAAGGTGAAGAAGCAGGTTATTTTATTATCTTCTCTATCTGCGCCGTAGCGTATCTGATTGGATGGATTGTTATGAAATCATTGGTTCCAACATACAAACCAATTACCGATTTATAATCGATTGATAGTTTTTCTAAATTGTAAAAGAGCCTCTTTGTATATTACAGAGAGGCTCTTTGATGATTGATTCGATTCGTCAGAAAGGGGTATTCATTCAGCAATTCAGATTTACGTTTCTCTGTATTTTCCAGAAACTTTTTAAATTCAGGTGAATCGGGTTGAAACGGACGGTGTGACATATCAGCGACAAGTTGTTCCACCTTTTTTTTAATAAGAAGAGTCTCAGCACTGAAGAATGTCTCGGAGAATCTTTGCCAGATATAGTCAACTGCCACTTCAGAAGGATGCAACATATCACGTGCATAAAACCTGTAATCACGCAATTCATCCATCAATATTTCGTATGCCGGGAAATAATGGATATTTTCATGTTGTTTTTGAAGTTCGTCAATGGCCAGCAACAAGATGCTTTTACTTACATTATTTTCATGTGCACCCTCTTTCCAATGACGGATGGGACTTACACTAAAAACAATTACAAGTTTTGGATAAAGAGTCTGAAGGTTAAAAATTAATGTCTTAAAATCATTTACAATCTCTTCTACTGTCAATCTCCGTTTCACAAAATCACCGGCCGGTAATTTATGGCAATTGGAAACTACCCTCCCACTCTTTTTTTCTTCAAAAACCCAGGCGGTGCCGAATGTAATCAATAATACATTCGTTTTTTGGATAAATTCACCGGATAAATTCAACCTGGAATTTATGTTGTTTAAACACTCCATTTCACTTAAGCCTGTAAACTGACTGCTATGCGAAAAACTCTGCCATAAGGATTTGTATTCAAAAATATCTTCAGATGTGAATATGCTGTTCTGAAGCAGTAATTCGATGCTATTCTTCACTGATACCGGATTATATAACACCCCAAAAGGATTAATATCTGTTTCAAAAAACACATTAGTCATTTTCTGGCCAATGTTTTCAGCGAAACACGAACCCAGGGTTAAAATCTTATCCTGATAAGAAATTTTGAATCCGGTACCGGGTATTTCTATCTTTGTTTGAAACATACTTATGATGTTGAATGTTGAAATAGCAAAGGTAAATCAAATATTTAAGGTAACAAAAAAAGGCCCCGGATAAACCCGGAGCCTTTCATAGGAATGATTATATCATTAAATCTTTTTATCAGCTGCCTTTTTGGTTTCAGCAGTTTTAGAACAACCTTTTTCTTTTTCAGTACAAGGTTTTGTTCCTGCATTTGCGGTAGCTTTGCTACATTTTTTTACACAAGCTGCTTTTTCAGCAGCTGTTTTACCTTTGCAACATTCTGAATTTTTAGCGGCACAACATGCAGGTGTTGTAGCAACTGCTTTCTTTTCAGCTTTAACTTCTGTTTTTGTAACTGTTTTTGTAACTGTTTTTGTTTGAGCAGATAATGAACCAACCGTGATAAAAATAGCAATTAATGCAAAAATAGCAATTTTCTTTTTCATTTTTAAATTTTTTAAAGTGATTAATTAGTAAAGAGTTGATTTATTTAGAGATATAATATTCAAATACAAAGTTAGTAAAATTATTGAGTAAAGAATGAATGGTTAATTTAATTTTTATATAATTATTTTATATCCATTTTTGAATGTATCTGTATATTTTCAACAGCTCATTTCACCAGCATTTTTCTTAGCCGACAGCAGATTATAAGCCCCTTTTGTAACCACCCTGGTTTTTTTAATATTAAATCCTTCAGGCAATGCAATTTCTGTATATTCTCCGTCGGTAACACCTTTATGCACTTCAACCATACGGTATTCAGTAAAAGGTTTGCCGCCTTCTGTTTTATTTTTTTCTACAACGAAAATATAATCCTTTTGGTCGAAACTGACAATTGCTTCCGAAGGCAATGCAGTCAGTTGTTTGCTTATTGATTTAATGATAGCATTGACATACATTCCAGGCATTATATTTTTGCAAAAGCCATTCACATTTGCATATAATTTATAGGTTTTGTCATCATTAATTGATTTGCCGGTCTGATAAATAACAGCTTCATGCTTTTCGGTTTCATTATTTATAAAGAACTGAATTTTTTGACCGACAGCTACTTTATCTGCGTCTTTTTCAAAAAGATTGAGCTCAAGGAAAAGTTTATTACTATTTACAATCTCAAATAAGACATCAGAGGATGAAACTGATTTTCCGATACTAACATTGACAGCTTGTACATAACCTGAAATAGGTGAAACCAGTTTAACAGAACGACTAATATTATTTTCGTTTAACTGTGCAGGATTAATCCCTATCAATGCCAGTTTCTGTTTTAGTGCATTCACTTGTGATTTAAGATTTTTATAGTCGGAAGTAACAAGTTGAAGGTTCTTTTTCGATGAAACATCACTCTTGAAAAGTTCATTTTGACGTTCATATTCAGATTCGGCATATTCAAGTTTATTTTTTGCTTCAAGATAATTCTGTTGCACATCAATGAATTCCTGATTTTCCAATACAGCTAATATTTGTCCCTTTCTTACCACATTTCCCGGCATCAGGGAAGTGCTCTTTACAAATCCTCCCATTGGCATACAAACGGTTGCCAGATTTTGCGGTGCAACAGCTACTTTCCCATTAACCTTTAAGGACGCACTCATTGATCGCAGTTCGACTAATCCTGTATCGATACTGGCAAGTTTTATCTGGTCCTCTCGTAGTTCTACAATATCTTCGGCCAGTACTTCTTCTTTTTTAGTTTCAGTATCCGCTTTGCTTTTCGTGCAAGATACCATTGTTATTAAAAAGAATGATAAAGGAATTATTAATTTGAAATTATATTTTGTCATAATGGTGATTTTAAAAATGAATTTTGTTTAATAGATTGTCAATTAAATTTTCCGGCAATAAAGTCAATTGAGATTATAATTTGATTGTAGTTATTCAATGCATCAAGATAGTTTTGTTTGATACTTAAACCACGATTCAGACTCTGCACATAATCAAGGTAATCCATATCCCCGCCTTTATAACTCAATGTAGCCTGTTCGATGATTAAATCAGCTTCGGGAATAGCTTGCTTTTCATAATAGTTCAGACTATTATTATACTTGATGTATTCGCCCAGCAACGATCTGTAATTACCCTTCAGGGTTTTTGTATAGAGTTCAGCATTTGTTTGAGTTACCTGTTCCTTAAATTTAGCGGCCTTAATTTTAGAAGTAAAAGGCTTAAACCAAAGTGGAATGGAAATGCCAGCCTGTATGCCCGTGAATCGTTCACCTGTGCCAAAAGTATGCGGAATTCCGTTTACTTCCTGAACACCCTGCATTGTCTGACTAAAATAACCTATGCTTAAATCGGGTAACATTTTGCTTCTTTCAAGTTTGCTTTCAAAATGAGATACTTCAACCTGTTGTTGTGCAAATCCCACTGATGGATTACTTTTTGATACCAGGTCAATGTCGACCGGGATAAAACCGGCACGGAGTAATACTGTATCGACTACAGTTAAAACATCATCAGTATTTAAAAGAACCTGTAACTTTTGATTGTTAATCACTAAGTCAGCATTTATCTGTTGCAACTGATTTTGTAATTCCATACTTTGAGAACGTGCTGTAATCATTTCAAGCCTGTTGGTGGCACCTGTCTTTAACCTTAATTCGGCAGCCTTTAAAAATCCGTTATATAAACTATCCTGCCAGACTAACAATCGATGTTTTGAATGAAGGTAAGCCAGTTGCCAGTAAACCTGTTTTACTTGAGTGGCAATTTCGAGTTGAGTAGTTTTCAATTGCCATTCACTGCTTCTGACATTTGCCTTTGCCAGTTTACGTTGGTTTACGTATACAGTTGGAAAAGCAAACGACTGAGAAACTGTAAAACTGTTGTCTCTATTGTTTGAATTAAACTGTCCGTACTGACCTTCAATTGACGTTTTAGGAATGTCCCAGGATGCTCCTATCAACGCTTTTTGAGCATCTGATGAAAGTGCCGATGAACGGACAGAAAGATTCGTTTCCAGGGCAATATCAATAGCCTGTTTTAAGTTAACCACCTTCGTTTGCTGAGCTTTAGATGCATTCATAAAAAACGATCCCATCAGAAGCAACAATAAAAATGAAATTATTTTTTTACGTTTTCGTTTTAATGAATAACTGAATTTACCGGATGAAAAGATAATATAAAATACGGGTAAAATCACCAGCGTTAAAAATGTAGCCGAAATTAGTCCACCGATTACAACCGTTGCCAGGGGTTTTTGAACTTCAGCACCGGCTGAGTTCGACAACGCCATAGGCAGAAAACCGAGTGAAGCAACTGCAGCAGTCATAATTACCGGGCGTAAACGGGTTTGCAAGCCTTGTTTAACCCTTTCAACAATATCACTTACTCCATCTTTCTCCAACCTGTTAAACTCGGCAATCAATACAATACCGTTTAAAACTGCCACACCAAACAAAGCTATAAATCCAACTCCTGCAGATATTGAGAAATTCATCCCTCTCAGCCACAATGCAAATACACCTCCTATTGCCGACATTGGCACAGCTGTAAAGATTAACAACGATTGTTTTACTGAATGGAATGTAAAAAACAACAAAACAAATATCAGCAACAAGGCAACGGGAACTGCCACTGACAACCTGGCTTTTGCTGCTTCGAGATTTTTAAACTGACCACCGTATGATACATAATAACCTGTCGGCAGTTTTACCTGTTGATCTATCTGTTTGGTGACTTCGGCAATAACACTTTGAACATCACGGTTTCTGACATTAAATCCGACTGTGATCCGACGTTTGGTATTTTCACGCGAAACTTGTGCCGGACCGGATTTAATTTGAATATCAGCAAGTTGTTCAAAAGGGATCTGACCTCCATTCGGAAGCGCTACCGAGATGCTTTTTACATCTTCAATACTTTGCCGGTAATCTTTATCCAATCGTACAACCAATCCAAACCGTTTTTCTTCATCGAAAACTACTCCGGCCTGACTACCGGCAAATGCTGCGCGCAGTACACGGTTTACATCTTCAACTGAAAGACCATACTGCGCCAGGCGGTCGCGGTTGTATTCAACCTGAACCTGAGCTAATCCGGTTACTTTCTCTACATTGATATCTACAACACCTTTGATGTTCTGAATAATTTTTTCAATACCTGCAGCCTTTTCGGAAAGGGTATTCAGGTCATCACCGAATACTTTGATGGCAATATCCTGTTTGGATCCTGAAAGTAATTCGTTAAACCGCATTTGAATTGGTTGTTGGAATTCAAATTTTACTCCTGCCAGTACAACCAGTTTCTCCTGCATTTTCTCTACCAGTTCTTCCCTGGTTTCGGCGCTTGTCCATTCACTTTTATCTTTCAGGGTGATAATATAATCGCCTGTTTCCATAGGTGTCGGATCAGTAGGGATTTCACCTGCACCGATTTTACAAACTGTATGTTTTATTTCAGGGAAATTATCAAGCAGGATCTTATTGGCTTTTTGAACCATATCAATCGTATTTGTAAGCGATCCGCCCTGTAATGTAATAACACCGGCAGCAAGATCACCTTCTTCAAGCTGAGGGATAAATTCTCCGCCCAAACGGGTAAACATAAGTATGCTAAGCAGGAACAATGCAATAGCTGATAGCGAAACCAGCAGTTTACGTCTTATGGCAAATGCAATTACTGGATTAAATGCTTTATGAAAACTATCCATTAACCTGTCAGAAATATTCCGCTTGTGTTCGGTATTTTTACTCAGGAATAAAGCAGAAATCATAGGCACATAGGTTAGTGAAAGTATAGCAGCGCCTACTAACGCAAAAGCCACTACCTGTGCCATTGGACGGAACATTTTTCCTTCAATTCCAACCAATGCCATGATAGGCAAATACACAATTAGAATAATGATTTGCCCGAAAGTGGCAGAACTCATCATTCGTTTGGCCGATTGGAATACATTTTCGTCCATTTGTTGCTGCGATAATCTTTTAACACCCGGGTGGTGGTGCTTGCTCATTGATATTCGATGTACAACGCTTTCCACAATGATGACAGCACCATCAACAATCAACCCGAAATCAATAGCCCCCAGGCTCATCAAGTTACCTGATACACCGAACAGATTCATCATCGATACGGCGAATAGCATGGCTAATGGAATTACCGAAGCTACTACCAGTCCGGCTCGCCAGTTTCCTAACAATAATACCAATATAAAAATAACAATTAAAGCTCCTTCAATCAGATTCCTTGAAACAGTCCCAATAGCCCGTCCAACCAAATCAGAGCGGTTCAGGAAAGGCTCGATGGTCACACCTTGAGGCAGCGACTTCTGAATGGATTTAATACGCGTTTCAACGTCCACGATAACCTCATGGGCATTGGCTCCTTTCAACATCATTACGACCCCGCCAACAGCCTCTCTTGTATCGATAACCAATGCTCCGTACCGGGTTGCACTCCCATATTGTACGGTTGCAACATCGCGAATCAATACCGGTACACCCGAAGGATTATTTTTGACTACAATCTTACCAATATCTTCCAGAGTTTTAACCAACCCTATTCCCCGAATAAAATAGGCAGTTGGTTTTTTATCAATATATGCACTTCCGGTATTTTCGTTATTACGTTCAAGAGCCTGAAAGATATCTGTGAGAGTCAGATTCATTCCCCTGAGTCTTTCAGGGTTTATTGCTACCTCATATTGTTTGACAAAACCTCCGTAACTATTAATATCTGCCACTCCGGGGGTACCAAGCATTTCACGTCGTACGACCCAGTCCTGAATGGTACGGAGCTCCATCGGATTATATTTATTCTCCAACCCCTTATCTACAGCAAGCCGGTACTGATAAATTTCACCTAATCCTGATGAAATAGGTGCCAGTTCGATTTTTGCTAATCCTGGTGGAATCGATTCTTCTGCTTCTTTAAGTCTTTCACTCAATTGTTGCCGGGCCCAGTACAGATCAACCCCATCCTTAAATACAACTGTAATCACTGACAACCCCAGTCGGGAAATTGATCGAAGCTCTATGATGTCAGGGATATTTGCTACTGCAACTTCGATAGGAGCAGTAATAAAACTTTCAACTTCCTGCACCGCCAGTGAAGGTGCCAGAGAAATCACCTGCACCTGATTATTTGTAACGTCAGGTATAGCGTCGATGGGCAATTGAGTGAGGGAGTAAATACCCCAACCAAATAATGCAACCACAAACAGCCCGACAATAAATTTATTCTTTATTGAGAAATGGATAATATGTTCTATCATAAGTTAATGAGATGACGTAATTATATTATAATTTTAAAAGCTCTAACATTCAGGCAAACAAAATTAGTGTTTGCTTGTATTGTGAGTCAAAAATCAAATAATCAGTACGGCAATGGATGTGAGGATAGAACGACCGGAGAGTGAAAGTAAACTTTCAGGAGGAGGAATATTATAATCAATTATTGTTTCAATTTTGTCGGATAAAAATATATTGACCGAATTGAACAAATTAATCTGGAATTTATGTTCAAGATGTGACTGAAGCTTTGAGTGAAACGAAGGAATGTCAGTATTTATCCTTAAAAACTGGCAATTGTCAATGTGTTGATTGATATCTGAACAGAATAAATCTTTGTGTTTTTGATGAGTATCTTTGTTTTTAGTATGGTGATGTATGCTAAAACATGAACTTGTTGCAATTTCTTCAATTCCCTCACCAGCACATGTTTGACAACAATAATTCACAACATTATAACCTACTCCGCCTATTAAAAAATAGACAGCAGATAAATAAACGAATATGCTTTTCAGAAATACTCTTTTCATATATGCAGCAAAGATAAGTTGTTTTAATAAGATACCGAAAATATTTTGAAAATTTTTAGATATTATCTGTTTTAATTATTGTAAATTTGTGCCGAAAATTATAAATTACATTCGAAAATGAAAAAGGTATCTATTGTTTTACTTGTGAGCATATTAACTACGTCACTATTTTTTTCCTGTACACAGAATACGATTAAAACTGAAGAAAAAGACTATGTAAAAAAGTTCTTTTTATCAAAAGATACAGCAAAAGGTGCTTTAAGTGTTGATATAGAAGTTGAAATTCCGGTTTCTTTTGCAAATAAAGATGTGTTGAAATCTATTCGTTCTACCATTATTGCGAATTTGTTTGGCCCGGAATATACTTCCCATGTCAATGACTCCCTTGTTCATCTGTTTACTAGTAATCTGGTGACCGATTACAAGGAAAACAATGAGCCTTTACTGACTGAAATGGATAGTACCAATCTGTATAGTTTTAATAATGAACATGTAATATCAGGATTTAGCTTACTAAGCGATAAAAAAATATATGTTTACGGGATTGAAAGATATGTTTATATGGGAGGTGCTCATGGTCTTGAAACCCGTAATTATTATAATTTCGATTTGAAAACCGGCAATACTTTAACTGAAAAAGATTTGTTTAAATCAAATTATGAAGCTGAACTTGCTGAGATTATCAAAAAACGAATTGTTGAAGAAAGTAAGGAAATGAAGGAATCGAAAGAAACTGAACCAATCCTTAGTTTAGAGGATACTGATTTCTGGTCTGATTCCATAAAACCAAACGGGAATTTTTATATCACCGACGAGAGTATAAATTATGTCTTTAATCCCTATGAAATTGCCCCTTATTACATGGGTCAGACTGAAGTATCAATTCCTTTCGATCGTCTTAAGAATTTATTAAAACCCAATAGTATTATAGCTTACCTGGTTGAAAAACAAGCCAAAATTTAATATTTACCAGAAAACAACAACTTATGACTTCATTCTTTGAGCTATTAAAAACACGACGAAGTATTCGGAAATACTTACCAAAAGCAGTTGAGCAGGATAAAATCAATCTGATTACCAGAGCTGCCTTAATGTCGCCGGCCTCAAAAAGAAGTAATCCATGGGAATTTATTATTATTGAGGATAAACAAATGCTGTTGAAACTTTCAGAATCACGTTCCAATGGTTCTCAAATGCTGGTTGATTCTCCCTTAGGAATAGTAGTTATAGCCGACAGTACAAAAAGCGATGTCTGGCTCGAGGATGCTTCAATTGCTGCAATTATTATGCAGCTACAGGCTCAGGACCTTGAATTGGGAAGTTGCTGGATTCAAATTTATGGTCGGGATAAAAATGAACTAACGTCTTCTGAAAATTATATACGTGATTTGTTTCATTTACCTGAACAATACAGGATTTTATGCATACTATCTATAGGTTATCCAAATGAAGAACGGAAACCGTTTCTAACTGATAAACTTGACACAACTAAAATACATTCGGAGTTATTTTAATTTTCATAATAAAGGATAATATGTCAAACAAAAAAGATAATCGTTTAGCATGGGGAGTTACCCTGCTCGTTTTTGGATGCTTATTTCTCGTTAGACAATTACAAATTTTACCTGCCGGAATTGCCCCTTATATTTTTGATTTTAAGAATTACCCCCTTATTATTGGCGCTGTTTTCTTACTCTTTCATTCCAATAAAAATATAGGAATAGTTCTGGTTGTCGTAGGTATTCTTTTCCGATTATCAGATATCATTCAGCTGACAAGGCATATTTCAGACTTTATCTGGCCTGTATTGTTGATAATTGCAGGTGGCATATTGGTTTTTGGAATTAAAAAAAAATAAATCATAGAATGTCATAATTCGATTTATTAACAAACTAATTTAATCAGAAACACATGAAAGTTGTTTTAATTGGTTCAGGCAGTGTTGCAACACATTTAGGATTAGCTTTGCAGTCAAAAGGAATCACGATAAGTCAGGTATATAGCAGAAACGCTATAAATGCCGAAATTTTAGCTAAGAAACTTAATACATCGTTCATTTCTGACATTTCTCAAATATATAAAGAAGCTGATATATATTTTTATGCATTGACTGATAGCGCTTTAAAAAATATTTTAAAGAAGATTGAAATGCCTGAGGGTATTCAGGTGCATACTGCCGGCTGTATTCCGATGAATGAATTTGAAGGTTTCACTTCCAGATTTGGCGTATTTTATCCACTTCAGACCTTCTCAAAGAATAAACCGGTTGATTTTAGTGAAATTCCGATTTGTATTGAAGCAAGCGATATGGAAGTTCAGCAAAAGCTACTTGAAATCGGAAATTTATTATCAACCAAAACACATTTAATAAATTCGGAACATCGAAAAAAACTACATTTAGCAGCTATTTTTGCCTGCAATTTTACTAATTACATGTATGATATTGCATCTGTAATTTTAGAAGATTCCGGCTTTTTATTTGATATTATTCAACCTCTGATTACCGAAACAGCAGAAAAAACAAAAACAATGAATCCCTTTGAAGCACAAACCGGACCTGCAGTTAGATTGGACGAAAATACTATTTCAAAGCATTTAGAAATGTTGAATAAAAAGCCTGAATTAAAAAAAGTTTATAAACTTTTGACTAAAAGCATTTACAACAGACATAAAAAACATTGAATTTGATAAGATTTACCTAACTATTTATGCAATCAATTTAAACATATAATTCTGATATATGTATTCATATTTAAAACTTATCCGGTATCAAAATCTGATATTTATTGCATTTATACAATTTGTTATGCGACAAGTGGTATTAGTACCTATATTGCAAACTTTCGGATTTGAGGCTACCATGGATACTAGTATGCTGTATCTTTTGATAACTGCAACTGTTTTGATTGCTGCCGGAGGTTATGTTTTAAATGATTACTTTGATGTGAAAATTGATGCAATTAACCGACCTGAGAAACAAATTGTCGGTGTTGTTTTATCCAGGCATACCGCAATGGCTTTGCACCAGGGACTTACTGGCCTGGGCGTCATTTGCGGTTTGTTATTGTCCTTTTACTCAAAAAGTTTTACGCTGGCTTTTATTTTTATAGTAATTCCCGGTTTATTATGGTTTTATTCTGCCAGTTACAAACGTCAGTTCTTGATTGGAAATCTGGTAATTGCATTTATTTCGGCCATCACTATTTTAGTAGTCGGTATTACTCAGTTAGCTTTTCTTCAAAAAGAATTTGGCAGTTTGATTTTCGAAACCCCGATTCCCGGGTCATTCTATGGTTGGATAGGTGGATTTGCCCTTTTTTCATTCCTGTTTACGTTGATAAGAGAAATATTAAAAGATATTGAAGATGAGAAAGGTGATCGAGAAATGGAATGCCGTACTTTAGCAATTAAATGGGGTGTGACTAAAACTAAAACTTTTTTATACTGTTTAATAGTATTGACGGTTATTCTTTTATTTCTGTCAGAGAATTTTTTTATTCATTTCGTTGGTAATCTGACATTGAAGTATATTATTTTTGGATTGGTTATTCCACTTGCTGTTCTGTGTTATCTTATTTATAGCGCCCGCTCTAAATCAGATTTTCATCAGGCTTCTTTGTTATCTAAAGTAATTATGTTCGTCGGAGTTATGTATAGTTTTGTATTTTATTATTTACAGGCTAAAACCTACGGAATAAGCTTGTTTAACATTTTTATATTGAAATAATTTAACCCTTTTAAATTATACAAAATGCTTTCACACCTGAATAATTATAATATAATTCTTGCCTCACAATCTCCACGCAGGCAGGAACTTTTAAGTGGATTAAATATCCCGTTCGAAATTCAGGAGATTGATGTGGAGGAAACTTATCCATCTCAACTTGTAGGAGTAGATATACCAATGTACTTAGCTGAAAAAAAGGCGGATGCTTTTGTTGATAAAATGAACGACAATACATTACTCATTACGGCAGATACCATTGTCTGGCATGAAGGATGTGTTTTTGGTAAACCTACCGACATAATTGATGCAACAAGAATGCTGAAAGCATTATCAGGAAAAACCCATCAGGTTATAACCGGAGTTTGTATCAGCACGTTACAAAGGCGTAAAACATTTCATGTAATTTCTGAAGTCAGGTTTTCACGACTTATGCCTGAAGAAATTGAGTATTATCTTCAAAATTTTAAACCCTATGATAAGGCAGGCGCTTACGGAGTGCAGGAATGGATTGGATATATTGGCGTTGAATATATTGAAGGATCTTATTTCAATGTAATGGGATTACCGGTTCAACGACTTTATTCTGAATTAAAACGTTGGAAAAAACAATAAATTTTATTCATTCAATTAAGGAATATTCAATAGCTTGTGTAGTTGAAGTGATAATCTCCACGTTGGATTGTTTTTTATATAGTTGATTGAATAAATAATATTTTCATCTATTTGCAGTAACCTTTCTTTTTCTTCTCCTAAAAAAACCGGACTGATAAAATAATTATCAGCAAAAGGCAATTCAGGGATATCGGGTAACACATCCCCAACCTGTACCGGATAACGAAACTCATTGACATGTGTGAAGTTCTTTCGTAAAACAGCCGGGCTTACTTTTGGACTGCAGGAAATATAGTCTATATTACCCGGTACCGGATTTGTGCCGTTCGTTTCAATGCAATTATAATAATCCTGAAAATGCTCCAGTATTTCGTCGGTAAGCTGAATGGTTGGTTCACCTCCGGTCCAAATTAACAGACTATTCGGATAATCATACGGATTAGTCAGTTTCTTCACTTCTTGCAACACTTCATCCACTGTTATTTTATAACTATTACTCCATTCGGTATCACAATACCAACAGGACATATTGCATCCGGCAAGCCTCACAAAAACAGCTGCTTTTCCTGCATTAGCGCCTTCTCCCTGAATCGATTTAAAAATCTCTGCTACATTGAGAATTAGTTCTGAAGAATCATTCTTCATATCGACAATTGGTCTTTGGAGTTTCGCTCATCTCAACAGCAAATAATAAAGAAAATTGTGGTTTAAATAAATCATAAACATATTTACTCATATTCTCAACCGAAGTCTGAAAATCAAAAACTTCATTTAAATGCTTATGGTCCAATGTTTGGTCTATCCAATCAGAAATAGACTTTAAATCGCTGTAATCCTGAACAAAGCCTTCCTGATTCAGTTCACCTTTCAGAAATACTTTTATCGTGTAATTGTGTCCGTGGATACGACCACAGGGATGATCTTTGATTAAACCATTCAATTGGTGGCTTGCCGAAAAATAAAACTCTTTGCTTATAGTGTGCATATTTGTTTCTTCAACTATGTTGGATCTGTATATTTCAACAAATATAACAAATTATTAGTATTGCCAATTCTTTATTTTGGTTTTTTATTCTTCTTTTAAAACAAACTAATAAACAGGGCAATATTAAGTACGGCTACGATGACTCCAAGTAAATTCAATAAAATTTTTGACAACCTGGAATTCTTATATTTACCCATTACCTTTTCAGATGAAGTTAAATACACCTGAAAAAATATAGTGAATGGCAACTGGATACTTAAAATCATTTGAGATATAATCAATCCCTGAAACGGATTTGAAATCAGTAAAATAATGATAAAGGCAATAACAAGTGATATGGCTATTCCCAATCGCGTATGATTATCTTTAATATCATAAGGTTCCTTGTACATCCCCGCAAATATTGATCCGGCTGCCATACCTGATGTTATAGTCGAAGCGACGCCTGCAAACAGCAAAGCTACTGCAAATACAATTGATGCATGCATCCCAAGCAATGGGGCTAATAGCTCTTTGGCCTGTTGTAATTCGGAAACTGGTGTTTTTGTTTTGAAGAAAGTGGCAGCAGCCAGCAGAATCATGGCACTGTTTATTCCCCAGCCTATAATCATTGAAACCAGCGTATCAGTAAATTCAAACCTCAATTGTTTTTTTATGATTTTCTCATCTTTTCGGTTCCATTGACGGCTTTGTATAATTTCAGAATGAAGGAACAAATTATGTGGCATGACTACAGCCCCCAGGACACTCATAATTATGAGCATTGATCCTTTTGGGAACGAAGGTGTCACCCAACCTGAAACTGCACTGTTCCAGTTTATATCTACTAATGACAGTTCGTACAAAAACGACAAACCAATGACCGATACAAATGCAATGATCCATTTTTCAATAAGTTTGTATGAATTGGTGTAAAGCATTATCATTACAAAAAGGGTAACCAGTAAAGCACCTGCCTGAATTGGAATTCGAAACAGCATATTCAAAGCTATGGCTCCCCCCAGTATTTCTGCCAAAGAAGTGGAAACAGAGGCCATCATGGCGGAAGAAAGAAGGAACTTCGAATACCGTGGCTTTAGATAAATAGTTGCTGCCTCTGAAAGACAAAGACCCGTTGCAATACCTAAATGCGCTACATTATGTTGAAGAAAAATAAGCATGATGGTTGATAAAGTAACCATCCACAAAAGAGAATAACCAAATTGAGCACCTGCAGCCAGATTCGAAGCCCAATTTCCCGGATCGATAAATCCGACAGTGACTAACAACCCCGGACCAATAAATCTTAAAATGTCTAATGCACCATACCTCGGCTTATAACCCTTACGGTCTATATTATTGAATATTTTGAACATACTTAACTTATACTGTTTCTATTTTATATTTTTCTACTATTAGCTTTTATAAAACTTAATAGTTTCATGAATTCCAGCCTCATACGATGTTGGTTTAAAATCAAAGTAAGTATTGAATTTTGATGAATCAAACTGATAATCATTCTCACTCTGATATAACATTTCAAGCGACTCAAACACTGTCTTATCAAATAATCCACCCATTCTCAACATCCATTTTTTTAATACCATATAATCTGACTCCATTCCAAGTTCATTGGCAATTAATTTTATATATTCTTTTCCTGTTAATGCAGGGCTTTGTGTTGGCATATGCCACACCTGCTGATAACATTCTACCTTATTCCAAAGCAAATTTAATGCTTTTGCACAATCCATGGTATAAGTAAAGGAATGTAATTTTGTATCATTAGCCAACCATTGTGCTTTTTTATTTTTCATCAGTTTATCAATTGCCAGAAAATACATAACACTCGAATTTGAAGAATATGGTCCATAAAAATCAGCCGACCTGGCTATTATCGCTTGTAAATTATTATGTTTCATTTCATTAATCAACATATTTGCAACCGTAGCTCTTATTTCTCCTTTTATACTGCTTGGGAAATAGGGTGTTTCTTCTGTCATTTTTCCTTCTACCTGTCCATACATGTACACATTATCAAAAAAAATTAATTTTGCACCATAATTTTTACATGCATCAATCACGTTTTTCATAATTTTTGGCCACATCTCAAACCAAACTTTTCTGTCATATTGTAATCCGGCTAACAGATACACAATATCAGACCCTTTCACACTACTAAGTGTTTCTTCATACGATGAAATATCAGCTTTAAAGGATTCGGTACCTGTAACAGTATAATTGTTTCGCGATACAAGCCGAACACTTTCTTTCGATTTCAGTAATTCATTTGTCAGGGCATTACCAATTGAACCGCCTGCACCTAAAATAGTGTGTTTCATAACTTTTTTTAATTAAAGGTTTAATATTATAATAAAAAAACACTTTAAGAACGTTCTGGTTCATATACGGATCTGTTTTTTTGGATTTTTTAGTATATTGACTCTCTTTTCGGTCTTTATAAATACGATATAATAAATAAAATATCAACTTTTGAAACAAGAAAGTACATGTTACTCACAATTTTTTGAAAATTTCATTAAAAATATTGATGAATTTAGCTTAACAATCTAAATAATTATTTTTATATTTGCATCTGATTATTACAGAAAGGCAAAATCATCTGACTTCAATGTCTTATTGAGTTAAAAAAACTCTGTTAAAAATGAAAGATACTCTAAAATTAGTAATTAATCCTGCTTTTTTTTACACTTTAATTTTCTACATTCTGAATGATTGGATTTAAAAATAAATTTAAAGTAAGTTGTTTCAACTAAAGGGTTGTTTAAATACAATAACTTAAAATTAAAATTGAACAATATAAGCTAATTTATTGAATATTACAATAGGTTGTTAATAAATAATCCATCAAAATAGTGATATAAAATAAAATAATATATATCTTTGGCATAAATATTAAATAAACAAATCACAAAACGATAACATTAGCTGTGAAATCATTCGGAATACTTAATTCTATAATGAAATTTTAAAAATTATTTTACTATGATCTGTATACAAAACCGGATTTTAAAAAAGTAAAATAAATTAATTGGAAAAATATTCACTATCACTATACAAACTCAAAAAAATTACGAAAATGGAAAATGAAAATGACAAAATCTCTCAAATGGAAGACGATGATGTACTTTACAAACTTCTGCAAGTGCCTTTTTATACAATAGGCGGGTATGAAGTTGATGTACAAAAACGACTGCTTACACTTAAAGGTGAGACAAAAAAACTTACTAAAAAAGAAATGCATTTACTTATTTTATTTGCTTCGAACCACAACAGTTTTTTAGACCGGAAGTATACCCTAAAAACTATCTGGAAAGATGACAGCTACTACAATGCAAGAAGTATGGACGTTTACATTTGTAAATTGCGGAAACTACTTAGTGGAGATCCTGATGTAATGATTATCAACATTCATGGCAAAGGATATAGAATGGTTGCATCTGTTAGCCAAAGGTTAAACTAAGCTCTAAAATACCAAATGGTCAGAAAGGTTAAATCCTTTTTACCTCTTAAAAAAAAGCCCTGCAATCGCAGGGCTTTTTTTTAAGAGGTAAATCATTGTTTATTGATATTCTTCCTTTTTAGTCTGGCATGACTGTGTTTTATCCCGTAAGTAAAATAGATCACAAAACCAATTGCCATCCACACAAACAGACGTATCCATGTATCCAAAGGCAACGAAGACATAATAAAGAAACAGACCAATGCGCCTAGTATAGGGACAAAGGGTACCCATGGAGTTTTAAATCCACGAATGGCATCTGGTTCTGCTTTCCTTAGGATAATAATTCCGACACAGACTATTACAAATGCCAGTAATGTGCCAATGGATACTAATTCTCCTAACAATCCTATAGGGAAAAGTCCGGCAAAAAATGCTGCAAAACTTCCGGTAACAATGGTTGTAATATGTGGAGTTTTAAATTTCGAATGTGTCTTAGCAAAACTCTTCCACAACAAACCATCACTTGCCATCGAAAAGAACACCCGTGACTGACCTAAAAGCAATACCAGTACAACAGAACTTAGACCTGCAATGGCTCCGATTTTAATAATCGGGCGTAACCACATTAAACCTGAACCAGCAGTATCAATGGCCAACGCAATGGGAGCTGAAACATTCAACTCTTTATAACTTACAATACCGGTAAGCACTAAGCTTACTCCGATATATAAAATGGTACATATTAACAAAGATGCTAAAATTCCAATCGGAACATCCCTTTTTGGATTTATTGCTTCCTGCGAAGTGGTTGATACTGCATCAAATCCGATATAGGCAAAAAATACAACTGCTGCACCGGTTAGTACTCCGGATGCTCCAAAATGTCCCCATTCACCTGTATTGACAGGAATAAAGGGTGTCCAGTTTGCTACCTGAATATGTGAAATTCCAAAACCAATAAAAAGAAGTATAACTACTACCTTCACCAAAACGATGATATTATTGAATTTTGCCGATTCTTTAATTCCAATAACCAATAGTGTAGTCATTAATGCTACAATAAAAATAGCAGGAAAATTAATGATAGCTCCCGACAAATGCCAACCGGCTGAATCAAAAACAAAGGGACTTTGACACATAGCCGGTGGTATAGCTAATCCAAAATCAGCTAAAAAACTGGTTACATAACCCGACCACCCTACCGCTACAGTAGCTGAACCAAAAAGGTATTCAAGAATTAAATCCCATCCGATAATCCATGCAATAAATTCACCCATGGTAGCATATCCATAGGTATACGCACTTCCTGACACCGGAATCATCGATGAAAACTCTGCATAACACAGGCCGGCCAACAAACACCCGAAAGCAGAAATTATAAACGACAGTGCAATAGCAGGTCCGGCATGTAATGCAGCTGCCGTTCCGGTCAGTACAAAAATACCGGCACCAATAACACAACCTACTCCCAACAACGTGAGGTTTAATGCACCCAGGTGGCGTTTTAAAGTGTTGTGTTTACTGTCAGCCTGTTCTTCCAGTTCAGCCAAAGTCTTTTTAATAAATAAGTCTTTTATCATAAATATTTAATTTAATTTCCAGGAATGTAAAAATTCAGTTTGATAGAATTTACCCCGTTATACTTGATAAATGGTGTATTTTCGTCACAAAAATAACAATTTTAATCGACTTTTTCCTGTTAATGAGTATGTTTTTTAAAAATCCTTTGTTTATTAGCAAATGAAAAAGAGACGCTGCAGGCAGCGTCTCTTTTTCTTACTTTATTTATACAGGTTGTGTGAGGTTTATTTCTTTTCAATAAAGGCTAGTACTTCACCTTTACGAACCATTTCACCTTGTTTCTTTTCAACTCCTACAATTCTTCCATCACAAAAACTACCAATATGTTCCAGGCCATAATTTGTCTGGATAGTACAAAGTGTATCGTATTCCTTGATTTCTTTTCCATGTACAGGTTCTACCGATACTTCGTTAAAATCAAGTTCCCATATTACCCGGCCTGTTGCATTGGAAACCACTGGTTCGGCATTCGGATATTTCAAGGCACGTAAATCAGGCAATTCAATGGTGCTTGCTGCAAATTTTTCTTTGATAGCTGCTTCAAGTTCACCTTCAAAGCGTTTCTTTGCTTCTCCCGATTTGAAATCCCGGTATTGTTTTTCATGCATGGCAAACTCGAATAACTCTTCATCATCCTTGCCCCTGTCCCATCCGTTTGTTTTCATTTCTTCAATGAAACGTGGTAATTCGTTCGGATAGTTTTCCTGAGGATTTCCTTCAAAAAATACATATTTATTTTTTTCTGCCAAAGCAATGATTTCAGCATCCAGTTTACCCGGTAATTTTCCGGCTTTGCCCAGAATCATATCCCAACTGTTTTTATCAATCATGCTAAATCGTGGCTGACCCTTTACCAAAAACATAACATTCATCAACGCAATGTTTTTTACATACTGGCTGAAAGGAGTTACAAGTGGTGGGTTACCCAGTTTAGGCCAGATGTATTTTACTTCATCAAAAAGCATGATCAATAAATCATCAGTAGTCAGTTCTTTCTTATTAACACCCTTCAAATACGAATTAATACCCGCATGAACACCTTTCAGGTCGGCCATGAGCGAACCCATCATACCTCCCGGAAGTCCACACCCTACAAGCAATGAAGTCATAAATTTGTTCCGGTCATCAATAAAATAACCCAAAAAGTCATCCACAAAACTTTGTGTCAACCGGCGGGCTTCCATATAAGCAGTCATATTGATTTCAGGAACTTTGAATCCTGCATCTTTCAACATAGCCTGAATGGTAATAACATCCGGGTGAACCATTCCCCATGAAAGTGGCTCCATGGCAACATCCAGGTAATCTACACCTGCTTTGGCAACTTCAAGCATGGAAGCTACCGAGAACCCGGGACCTGAGTGACCGTGATACTGTACAATAATATGAGGATGTGCTGTCTTAATAGCTTTTACAATTTTTCCCAACATTTCAGGACGACCAATTCCGGCCATATCTTTCAGGCAAATTTCGTCAGCTCCTGCTTCTATCAGTTTTTCCGACATATTCACATAATATTCCACCGTATGAATATCCGAATAGGTAATACACATGGTAGCCTGGGCAATCATACCGGCAGCTTTTGCGTAATGAATGGAAGGAATGATATTGGTCACATCATTCAAACCGCAAAATATACGGGTTATATCAACACCCTGTGCTTTTTTCACCTTATACATCAACTCACGAACGTCGGCAGGAACCGGGTTCATTCGTAAACCGTTTAACCCACGGTCAAGCATGTGAGTCTGAATTCCGGCATCATTGAATGGCTTGGTAAATGTCCGGACTGCATCGTTTGGATTTTCTCCGTAAAGAAGGTTTACTTGTTCAGATGCACCACCATTTGTTTCAACACGTGCAAAACATCCCATTTCGATGATCACAGGTGCTATTTTAGCCAATTGGTCTTTACGTGGCACATATTTTCCTGATGACTGCCACATATCGCGGTAAACAAGACTGAATTTAATTTCTTTCATAATTTATTTGATAGTTTGCTTTAAAATTCGAATTTAATTTCAAGTTTTATAGTTTCGAATAAATTCATTTTCAAGCA
>Ga0302215_10000813_pt1 | contig 22776 bp, 14 predicted proteins | sample II_Fen_N3_1_FD_194580 | JGI IMG/M metagenome (GOLD analysis project Ga0302215, IMG submission 194580) | Peat permafrost microbial communities from Stordalen Mire near Abisko, Sweden - II_Fen_N3_1 | ecosystem: Environmental > Terrestrial > Soil > Wetlands > Permafrost | place: Sweden: Abisko... | reverse complement strand
GGAAAAACAAATGCTGGTATTTATTGGCCTACAGTTGATGAACTTAAAAACAATCCGGATAAATGGGGTGTAGATTGGCAACATGAGATTTTCAAGAACTCAATCACCCAACAATACACGCTTAATGTGAGCCAAAAAATAGCAAATACAAATTATAATATTTCTATTAGTAACCTGAACGACGCAGGGGTACTTATGGATACTTATTTTAAACGTACTAATTTTAGCTTGAATTTAAATTCGTCAATATGGGATAATCGTCTAACTTATGGCGCAAATGTATATTCTTCAATATCAAATGGTAGTAATAAATCAAGTGCAGGGAACAGTCAATTTAACAGAGGTGTTGTCAATACTGCGCTTTATTACAATAATATCTTTCCTGTTTATAATACAGATGGCACGTTTTTCAGTCTGAATGAAGATCCGAATAATCCGGCTGCCGGATATCGCAGTCACCCAATTAATTATATTAAAAATACCAAAGATATATCGGATGGTAAGTATTTTATATTCGCTGGATATGCTGAATTGAGTATTTCGAAAAATTTGAAACTTAAATCTACGATCAACAGTGTAATAAACAATTCTTCAAGAGAGGGTTATTGGCCAAATTCTGTGTGGAGGGGTGCTACGACAAATGGTTTTGGTTCCAAAACAAGTATTGAAACCAACAAGATGGTTTATGAAAATTACCTGACTTACAATATTAAAATAAAGGATAATACACTTAATGCAGTTGCAGGATTTTCATATCAAGAAGATAAATATAAAAGTTTAGGAGTAAGCAGCAGCAATTTTCCGAGTAATGATTTCGATATTAAGGATATAACGTCTGGTCAAAATCCATATCCTTCGATAGATTCTTATGTTAACAGTCAATTGCTGTCTTATTATGGAAGGTTTAATTATAATTTTAAAAACAGATATTTAGTTACATTTACCGGAAGAGCCGACGGTTCTTCAAAGTTTGGGGATAATAACAAATGGGGATATTTCCCTTCAGGAGCTTTGGCCTGGCGCGTTACCCAAGAAAAGTTTATGAAAGGTATTGCTGAGAAAGTTTCTAATTTAAAGTTAAGAGCAAGTTATGGTCTTACTGGTAGTCAGGCAATTGCACCTTATCAGTCATTGCCCAAAATGGGAGCTGTGGGGTACTATTATGGAGACACCTACACTACTGGGTATGCGTATAATTCCGTCCAGAATCCAGACTTAAAATGGGAAACTACTAAAACATTTAATGTGGGTATGGATTTAGGGCTTTTTAATAATAAAATCAACATAATTGTAGATTGGTATAATAAAAATACAGAAAACCTACTCTGGCAATATCAAATGGCATCCGAGACAGGTTTTAATATTGGGACAGTAAATTTAGGCAAAATCAACAACAGAGGGTTGGAAATAGCTATTTCCGGATCACTCATAAAAAATAAATCTATAGAATGGAGTACCACTCTAACATATACGAGAAATAGAAACAAGGTTGTAGAATTTATTAATCCTGAGTCATCGAATGACTTTGTATTGGGACCACGTTTGTGGGATGATACACTTTATCCAAATGTTTTTATGGAAGGACAACCGTTGGGAATGTTTTATGGTTGGAAAACTAATGGCATTATTCAAACACAAGCAGAGGCTAATGCATTAAAATATAATAATGGTTGGGCTTCAGCACAACCGGGTGAGTATAAATTTGTGGATATTTCAGGACCTAATGGAATACCTGACGGCATTATTGATAATTATGATAGAACACTGATTGGAAATCCAAATCCCGACTTTTTGTTAAATTGGAGCAACTCCATTATGTATAAAAACTTTACATTGAACTTTAATTTCAATTGTGTATATGGCGGAGATATTTTTAATATGACCGGTGCACAATTAAACGAAAACCGGGGATATGTGGGAACAGCTGCAAGTAATGATAGTTGGTCACCATTTAATCCTACAAATTCATATCGTAAAATCAGGGATCTTGGAAAGTGGAATGATGCAATGCTCGATCGATATCTTGAAGATGGATCTTATCTGCGGTTAAAAACCTTGAGTTTAAGTTATAAATGGAATGTCAAAAAAGGTATCTTGATAAATTGGATAAATATCAACCTGGCAGTAAATAATGTTTTCACTATTACAAAATATACAGGTTATAATCCCGATGTTAGTGACTATGATTCAAACGCAAGTAAAAACTTTGACAGCGGAGGAGCACCAACTGTAAGAGCTTATACTTTTTCAGTTAAATTCGGCCTGTAATTAATCAATCACTTTAGAATATAATCATATAATCATACGAAAAATGAAAAAACTATTTAATATAAAATACAAATTGAAACTTTACACTATCACATTAATTGGTTGTTTAATGTTAGTCACAAGTTGCAATGATATGTTGAATGAACAGGTAATAGATTTTTACAATGCAGATAATTATTTTAACACAGTAGGGCAGAGCAATACCGCTATTACCGCAATTTATGCAGGCTTACAAAATAATATTGGTCGTAGTGCTTTTTTATCCTCTTTCACTACTATGTCTGATGAAGCAAGAGGTAATTCATGGGCAAATACGAATGTTTTTCATACGTTCCAATTTGATTCGTATAACCCTACAGTCGCTGCTATTTATAAAGATTTATATAGCGGTATAGGCAATTGTAATTTTGTAATATCCGGTTTAAAAAAAGAGGTTATGGGCAATCAGTATGAGGCTTATATTGCAGAAGCAAAGTTTGTTAGAGCTTATTATTATTTAAATCTTGTAAGAATATACGGACCGGTTGTTATTGTAAAAACACTCCCTAACAACCCTTTTGTTACTGAAGGTCCCCGAGATAGTGTATTCCATGTAATTGACTTTATTTTAGAAGACTTAACTTATGCTTGTGCAAATTTACCAAAATCTTCAATTTATGGACATCCTGACAAGTGGACTGCAATGGCTATGAAAGCCAGAGTGCATTTATGGCTCGCATCATGTGTCGATAACAAAGTTCTTTATTACGAAAACCCACCTGTAGGGGGGAATGATTATACTCCTGCAACACATTATGGTTTGGTAAAACAACTTTGCCAGACAGTTAAGGATAGCTCTGGGTATGCGTTGTATAACGATTATGAGAAACTTTGGTTGATAGATTCCAAACAAGCTGAAAGTGGTACTGGAAAAAGAGAACACATGTTTGCAATTAACTTTAATTATTCAGGTAATCCTAATGAAGGAAATCCATGGACAGGTCAGTGTATGATTTGGAACAGTTTAAGGCCTGCATGGAAAGTAACCTCTGATGGAGCAAAAATTTTACTGGGTACAGGTTATAGTGTTCTTATTCCCCAACCTACGTTTTGGTTAAAATATGAGGGAGCTAGTAAAACGGCAAGTACTAATTATAAAACTCAAGCTATTGGCTCCAGAGGTGACACAAGACGTTTTAAGGGTTATGCCATCGAAGCAATTCTTAATGTTATAAATGGAACAGTTATAGTTGCTGGTACTTCATCTGCACCATTTGATACCGATAATTCTTCTATGTTTATTTTTTCAAAATATGCCGGACAAGGAACTTCGGGAACATCTGTTAATGGAGATGCACAAATACCGGTGATGCGCTATGCTGATGTACTCCTTATGCTTGCTGAAGCATCTAATTGGCTTGGAGATCCGAATACAGCAAAGGATAATTTGAATCTTGTTCGTAGCAGGGCTTATGAAGGTACTTCCGGCACTTTTCCACGACTTGGATACCTGGAAGTTGATTCAAAGGCAGGATTGGCAGATGCCATAATGGAGGAACGCAGTAAAGAATTTGTAGCAGAATTAAGCTGTTGGTTCGATTTGGTGAGAACGAAATCTATAAAAAAACTAGAAGGTTATCCAACCATTTCAGGTCCAGCCAATTATTATGTAGTACCAACTCTGACCGACAAAAATTACTTTTTTCCAATACCTGCTAATGCATTACTTTCAAATCCAAAAATCGAACAGTCTGATGTTTGGAAATAATTAATCGTACTATAACCATAAAATTTACATTTAAATGAAAACTCATATAACAAAATATTTCGTATTGATTTTTTGCCTATGTTTTGCAATTGCCTGTGAAAAAGAACCTTACAACATTAGTAATTTGGATTCTTATGCAGGGATTAGAACTGTCTCTGTAATTAACCAAATTGCAAGCCCAGTAATAGTTACCACTTCAACTGACGAGGTAGTGCGGGGACTTGAATCAAAAGTTTTAGTTAACATGAATAAAATTACTAATTTTAAAGCAATAAAACTAAGTCAAATAATCGTTTCTGACAGCGCAAAAGCCTATTATAAAGATACATTAATTACAAATCAAACAGTTTTTATACCGGATTCTTTATCCAAAGACTCTACTGGTGTTGAAACCTGGAGATTTCCAATAAAGGTAGTTTCCAAAAATGGTAATGTTAGAAATTGGTCTTTTTATTTAATGAGTTCACCTCCGCCAAACCTTCAATTCGATGGAGCCACAACAAAAACCTTTGATTATTTCGGACAACAAAAACACATTGGTGAAATTTTAGTGGCTGGCTTGACAAATCAGGGCGATGGTAAATGGAATTATTCGGCGGCTGATGTAACTGAATGGGGACCCCAATTAGTAATTTTATTAAAAGGTGTGAACAAGATTGATGCGCTGTATGATATGAGCGATGATTATATAATTTTTCATTCCAATGGTACTTATGAATATTCCTATGGTGCTAATGGTGTCTCTATGGCTCAATATGTAAGCACACATCAACAATATTATATTCCGAAAGGAATGGGCGAATGGAGTTTGGCCGCTAGTAGCATAAAACCAGCCTACTATAAAATAACACTATATAGTTATGATACAAAACAAAATATAATACTTGATGTCGTCAATTTCAGCAAACTTAGCTGGACTACGGCTTATCTATTTGAATACAGAAACGTAAGTGGAAGCAATATGTTAATACAGTATAGCCTATATTCGAAAAAACCATAATATAAAATTAATAATTGGTATAGTCGTTTAGACCACTCAACAATTTGCTCTTGTTTTTGGCTGTAAGCAAATTATAATATAACCCATTGGACGCCTTAGTTATTTATGAAAATATGTAGATTATGCGCCCTGTAAGAGCAAAATAACAATATTACACTTACAGAGCGCATTTCTAGTCTATTATTTCTATACCCAAGTCGTTGCCATTGGGCTATATGTTGCCACTTCCTGGCGTAAATAATGAACAACTTCCATTTAGTTCATATTTCAACCGTACATAGAATAGAATAAGAAAACAAATTTATAAAGCAAAGAATATCAATTTTAAAAATCAATTATAAATACTAAAAAAAAAAGAATGTCATGAAAAAAAAATTTTTTATTGCAAGTGTAATTACATTGTCTGTTTTCAATACTGTGTCAGGTCAAAAACTAACAGGTTTGATCGATGACTTTTCAAACGTTAAAGCTACGGAGAAAGTAGTCCATTTTATGCGTGATAATACGTATAGATATGCAGTAAAAGAAGGAGTTTTTGAAGTTAAATATTCTACTGGCTTTAATAACAAATGGAAAGAAATAAAATATACAGCTCCAAATAATGAAACTTTTGATTTGACAGCTTCAAGTACATTATTTTCAATGAAAGTGAAATCTACAGTTGCTTATCCTATTTTTATCACATTCTATGATGACAATGATAAACGAATAGATGGGGCATATAATCAAACTTATACTGCTGATGGTAACTGGCAAACAATGGTGGTCAAAGCTAAATCGGGTATTGATTATTCAAAATTCAAATATTTGAGAATATATGTGAATCCTACAGGGGATGTAGCAACTGATGGGGTTATTTATATTGATGATCTAGTTATTGGTGATGGTAGCTATAAAGTAGCTCAACATTAAATCAGGATAAACAATAGCATGAATTAACTATAATAAAACGATTTATATTGAAACTTGTCCCGCTTTATAAAGGACAAGTTTCATACAAATAATAAAGACTAAGGTCTGAAAACAAAAATCATTACCCTATCCATGATGGAGCTGACTATGGTAAAAATGCCATATCAACTCAGAAAGTTAGGGTAAAGTATACAGTTCGTTGATTTCTATAATTGTTTTGAGAAATTTAAGACGTCTATCTACTGGAATAATAATCGCTTTTTAACCATACTTTTTTTGACGAGCATAAAATGCTACGAATAGGCTAATATATTTTCGAATAATTAGTTGGGTTTTTTTACGAATTCAGATTTAAATATGTCTGTGGAAGAATATAAAAAATTACATATATGAGGTTGATAATAATTACTTTAATTGCACTGTTCTCAGTTTTCACATTGAGTTCAAATCTTTATGCAAAACAAACAAACAAAATGGCTGGAAACGTAAAACTGGAAGTGATTTCGGGAGATAAAGAAATCGTTCAGGAATTCAATTCTATTCAGAAAGCATTGATTGCATCGCGTCAATATCCGTCTAATAGCAGAAAATCACTTGTGATTGGTATGGGTAAGTATTATTTGCCTGAAACGATTCTGTTAGGAAATGAAGATGTCGGACTTATCATTGAAGGCGAACAAGGAAAAAACGTAGTACTTTATGGAGGAAAACGTATTTTAAATTGGAAAAAGTCTGAAAATGGTATGTGGATAGCAAATCTGCCTGAAGTTAAAAAAGGCAAGTTGTTTTTCCGTACTTTATTAGTAAATGGCCGTTATGCCGAGAGAGCACGTTATCCGGAACAGGGGCGTTTAGTGCATAAAACAACCTTTAATGGTGTTTGGATGAGCACGTTTGCCGGTGGATGGAAAGATAAACCAACCGAAGCGGAGCTAACCCGTATGAAATTTAAGAAAGAAGACATAGGTGCTGATTTTGAAACGAAAAATGCCGAATTGACCATCTACCACCATTGGGACGAAACATTGGTGGGGGTAAAATCTGTCGATCTTGAAAATCAGATATTGATAACTTCCATACATACAGGTCATCCTATCGGTTGTTTTAATTCAACTGAATATGTAATTTGGAATACCGTGCGTGGAATGACAAAGCCTGGAAAATGGTATTTAGATAAAATAAAAGGACAGTTGGTATATTGGCCTTTGCCAGGCGAAGAGATGAAAAATGTGGAGATTGTTGTACCAACACTCGAAAACGTTATTAAAATTCAAAACACGTCAGATATTACCATTAAAAATCTTTCCATCCGCTCAAGTAATACATCCATGATGGTAGGAAGTTTTGGTGCGAAGTTATTCGATGGTGCAGTTTCGCTAACCAAAAGTGATAATTGTAAATTTCAAAACCTGGATATCACAGGAGCAACAGGTTGGGGATTAAAGTTGTTTGGAGATAATCTTTCTGTAGAAAATTGTCATGTATATGAAGTAGGTGCAGGAGGAATTTATGTAATAGGTTCCAATGCGGTTGTAAAGAATAATTACATTCATCATGTTGGACGGGTTTATTACAGCTCAATTGCACTTTATGCCGGAGTAACAGACCCCAAAGTAAAAGAAGAATGGGAATACGGAAAAGACAAAAAAAATGTGCTGTTGTCGCACAATGAAATACATGACGCACCTTACGTTGGTATTGGCATTGGTGGAACTGATAATGTCATCGAATATAACAAAGTAACAAAAGTAATGCAGGAGCTACTCGATGGTTCGGGGATTTATGCTACTTTTTGCAAAAACCTTGTTATGCGCGGAAACTATGTGGGAGATCTGACGGAAAGAGAGTACGGGAAAGTTCACTCTTATTATCTGGATGAATGGACCAATAATTCCATTGTTGAAGAAAATATTTCTTTTGAGGTAAACTCACCTTGTTTCAACCACATAACGAAAGGCAACACGGTCAGAAATAATATTTTTATTAGCAAGGAACAAATGCTAATAGCATCTCCAAAATCAACGGAACTTTCTTTTGTGAACAATGTACTTATTTCCGAAAAATCAATTACTCTGTCGCATGACAACGGTATAGTGAATTTAGCAGGAAACCTTTTTGATGTCCCAAATGGAGAAGTTTACGAGAGCTCTTCGTTAAATTATGAATATCAAAAAACGAAGATGAAATTGGTGTTGACCAACAATAACAGAATAGAAAATTCAAAACTTCAATTTGTTGGAACTACTATATTACCCGCGAATGATTCTCCTGTCTGGAAAATGGGAATGGACTGGATAAAGGATATAAAGATAGGGAATATAAAATAGAACCGCCAACATTGCTGATATTATTTAAAACAACAAGAATGAAAACCAGACTTATATTAATACTCATTTCTTTTCTACTCGTTAGCAATGGCTTTGCAACAGAATACTATGTGTCAAAAAAAGGGAAGGACAATAATCAGGGAAACCTAAACGCTCCGTTTTTGACCATTCAAAGAGCTGCAACTATAATGCAGGCAGGTGATGTATGCTATATTGACGAGGGTATTTATATGGAAAATGTACATCCGCAGAACTCAGGTGCCCTTGATAAACCTATAGTTTTTAAACCTATATCGAAAAATGTGAATGTAGTTATTTCAGGAACCAATATGATACCTGCCAAAAGTTGGGAGAAAGAGTCCGGGAAGATTTTTAAATGCAAAGTAGATCTTTCCTTAAAAGAGGAGAATCAGATTTTTCTGGGCGAAAGAATGATGCTCGAAGCTCGTTGGCCAAACAGTGGTGATGATTTATTGACTCCAACCTTGGCATATATGGACAGTACTACAACTGAAAGCCTGATAGTGGATGATCAATTACCAAATTATAACTATACGGGCGGATCTGTATGGGTTCATGCCAGACACTATTGGTCGAACTGGACAACTGAAATATTAAAAAGCGATGCTAAAAGTTTAAATATTAAAGACCGTGCGCCATATGCAGGAAAAGATAAACATGTTGCTCAAAAAGGTGCTGCATACTATGTTTTTGGTATTAAAGATGCGTTGGATTCTGATAATGAATGGTATTATGACTCCAATGATAAGGAACTTTTTGTTTATAGGGCTGATGGTAAAATGCCAAAACAGGATTATTACTTTAAAAGCAGAGTAAATGCCTTTGATTTGTCAGACAGTAAATACGTAAACATAGAAGGGATTACTATTCTTGCTGCCGGTATTAAAACAAGTATAAATACATCCAATTTGATACTGGATAGAGTGAAGATATTTTACCCATATTTTAGATCGCAAAACAATAACCAGTATCCTGAACTGAATACAAAAGGTTTTGTCCTTAATGGAAAAAACTCAGTAATACAAAACAGTGAGTTGGCGTATAGTTCTGTATCCTGTATTACATTGAATGGCGAAAATAACAAGTTGTTGAATTCTTTTATACACGATGGCAACCTAATTGGTGCTATGCTGGGTAATGTAGTAATTGAAGGTAAAGGAAATATTGTAAGCCATTGTACTATAACACGTTCTGGACGTACATTAATTAATTACAGTGATATGTATCAGGCACTAATACAAAATTGTGAACTTAGTTATTCCGGTATGTTGACAAGTGATTTGGGGTTGACGTACGGAACAAATATTGAAGGGGGAAATTCAGAGGTTCGTTATAATCTGATGCACCACAATTTGGGGGAAGATAAAGAAACAAGCATGGGGTTATACTACGACCATGGAACAAAAAACGTTATCTCCCACCATAATATTATCTGGGGAGTAGAGTTTTCAGGGCTCCTGATAAATCATTATGCAGCCAACCACCTAGTATATAACAATACTTTTATTTCGAAAAAATGGGGTTTTAAATCTTCATGGGGACTAGCATACAGTCCGGATTTAATGAACTGTCGTTTCGAGAATAATGCATTTAACATGCCTTGTGAAACCACAGCCGATAATTATTACTGGAACAATAACGTGACTGACTTTCATGATTTTGCTGTAAATAATCCCATGAAAGGATATGAAAAAGGATATGGGAAAGGTGTATATATTGAAGGAATTACAAAAGATAAAAACACACCGGGTATAGGTGCTATTGAATATGATTGTATGGCATTTAAAGTAGGTTGTGATTTTAATAATCCTCCGAAATCGTACGATTTTACACGCTGTAAGCCGATGTACCGTAACCTTTTGCAAAATGCAGCTTTTGAGCATGAAGACCATTTCTTTCCTTGGCAAGCAAGAGAAAAGGTCGAAGGCGAGGGTGTGAAACCAATTAAACACGCTATTCAATATCATGGGAAAGAAGATGTTGGTGAGGGGCGTATGGGTCAGTATTCTGTGCAATTGCTTACAGCAAATAGTGAGTTATTTCAAAAAGTAGAGGAACTACAAGCCGGAAATACCTATGAGTTTATTGCTCATTTACGGGTAGCGTATGGTGAGCAAGTTGTTATAGGTGTTCGCTTTCCTAATGGTAATGAGCAGTATAGTCCAATTATTGACAAGGGGGAACCTCACTGGCGAAAATGCCGCTTAAGCTTTACTATACCCAAAAACACGACAAGTGCAGAAGTTTTTGTGAGGCGTTTAACGAAAAATGGAGAGTGGAATAAAGTGTATATTGATGAACTTAGTTTAACTTTGAAGTAAATAGAATCAAATAAAAGTATTGAATTTTCAACTAAAAATGTGAGTATCAAAAAGATAAAACACTAATGACTTAAATTAAATTTAGTACACACAAATAAATGATTATCAACTAACAAACTTCTCACAATTCCCGTTCATATTCCCCCTTTAGGGAGTTAGGGAACAAATTCTAAACAGATGAAAAAAAATCTATATTTCGGTATTGCATTTCTCTTTTTACTGGGAACACATACTTTCGCTTTTGAATTTAAAAAAAATGACAAGGTTGTTTTTATTGGCAATAGCATTACGCATGGAGGAACTTACCATGCCGTTCTAAGAACGTTTTTAGCCACGCGATACCAGAAAGATATTACTATTCTCAATAAAGGAATTAGTGGCGAAACTGCATCCAACATATTAAACCGACTCGACAAAGATGTGCTTTCCGAAAAGCCTACAGTTGCTTTTATTAAGGTTGGTATGAATGATGTTCAAAGATGGCTTTATAGTGAACGACCCACTGAGAGTCAAATTGAAGCACAAAAAAACGCCCTGGATTTGTATAAGAAAAAGACAGAAGAGCTAATAAAAAAATTGCTATATTATAAAATCGAGGTGATTCTAATTACACCCACTATTTACGAAGAAAGTCCGCTATTAAAAAGTAAAAACGAAAAAGGTGTCAATCGTGCACTTGGGGTTTTTGCAGACTACATAAAAGCTATGGGCAACCAATACAAACTGGAAGTGGTGGATTTTTATTCCATTTTGAATGCTATAGATCAAAAGGTACAAGCCAAAGACCCAACATTCACTATTGTGGGTCCAGACAGAATTCATCCAGGTAATACAGGGCATTTTGTGATGGGGTATCAACTCATAAAAGCCATTCAAAAACAAGATACCATCGTTTCTGAGCTATGTATAAATGTTGCGAAAAAGAAATCAATCAATGCTATCAATTGCAAATCAAGCAATATTGAAGAGAAGGACGGTAATCTTGAATTTGACTTGTTTGAGAATTCATTACCTATGCCCCTGTCGGATTTTGATGAGAAAGGACAAACTTTGGTTCCTTTCTCTGACGATTTGAATAAGGAGATATTGCAAGTTGAGAAATTACAAAAGTCGAAATACAAGCTGTTCATTGACAATGAAGAACTTGGTCAATTTTCTTCAAACGAGCTCGAAAAAGGAATACGCCTCGATAAAATATTCAAAACGCCCCAATATAAACAAGCAATTAAGGTTAATAAAATATCTAATGAAATAAAATGGTATCAAGGTCAAATTAGGGATTTGAGGTATGTTGAGTATGCTCAATTTAAAGTTGATGTGTCAGCATTATCAATAGATGAACGTAAAGCCCTGGCTCAGAACAAACTGAGCGAATCGAAGGATTCTAAATTATCATATCAGGATTATGTTAACAAAATGCTAAATGGTTACATTGATAATATAGGCAATGAGAAAGATATAAATTTGAAAATTGATGCTGCTACAGCGCGCATGTTTGAAACTTCAAAACCTGTTTCGCACCATTATCAATTACAGCAAATCGACTAGATAAACTTGAATTCCAGATATTTAACATTAATTGTTTGGTCAGCAATAATCAAATTTAGTTATTCAGCCAGATGTAATAAAAAATTAACTTTTTAAAAAGGAGAATAACTATAATTGTATTAATAATAGATGTAACGGAAGTTGCAAAAAAAATTAAAAAAATGAAAAAAAACAGGTTTGTGAGTAATTTAAATGTATTCTTAGCAGTTGTATTTTTACTCTCGGGGATTCAGGCATGGGCACATACGTCATCAAAGTGGAATCTAAGTAAATCAACACAATTGATTCTTCCTCAGAAAGTCGAGGCTTTAGACAAGCTTGCGGCTCAAGAGTTCAACTATTACATAAAACAATATACAGGTCACTCTGCTAAAATTGTAAATTCTCCTAAAAAATCATTAAACACAACAGTTTATATTGGGGCTTATGAGAAACATTCCGGCATTCGCAACATCTTTAAGGCCTTAAATGTTGATTTCCAAAAAGACAAGCTTGGTGATTACGGATATATGCTTAAAACTCTAATATACAATGGGGAGCCGGTGATAGTTATTACAGGAAATACTCAAAAAGGAACGCTAAATGGATTATATGCATTTTTTGAGGAAGTAATAGCTTTACATACCGGATTGAAGAGTGTAAATATCAATTATACGTTAGAAAGGCAAGTAAATTCTCTATCCGTTCCTGAATTAAACCTTGTGAAACGGCCTTATAGTGAAATTTGTGGTTTCGAATGGGAAGGTATGGCGCTCGACAACACAACTTTGAACGAACCTAAAAAACGAGAGGAAGCGTTCACTTATTGGAAAAATATGATTGATTTTGCCCGTCGTCAAAAAATGAATCTTTTAACCAATTGGCCTTATCATACGGAAAAAAGCAATATGAACAACTTTCCGGATATAGTGTTAATGGATGATTATCCAAAAATTTCACTCTACACTCGGGAGGAAATTATTGCAGGGATTGAACAACGAAAGAAATTTCTGGATTATGCTACAGCTAATGGTATGCCTCCCTACCTGACAATTTATGTTCCGGGTTGGGTGAATAAAGCTATTCAGGAAAGTATGCCCGAACTAGTAGGCGAAACTACACACGAATGGGCATTGAAAAATGGTGCCAAACCTTTTCAATGGGATAATCCAAAAGTACACAAATTCTTGGCCGACCTCGCACGTCAGGTGGCAAAAACTTACCCGGACATTCAGGGACTCCACTTCCGGGTATGGGGAGCCGAATCGCTTCCAGACGACAAGAACATAAATCAACAAGGAAAATTAATTAAGCAAATTATAGGTGGTATGGTAAAAGCAGCTCACGATGTGAACCCTAATTTGAAATTTATATTGTCTGAATATAATAATTATGACGACAAAGATTTTTCGTTTTTAAAATCATTACCGGCCGACGTAGCCATTCAACGTAAATGGGCTAAAGATTGGGATGTTGTACCGGATGCCCAAATACCTTCTGAGTACCTGAAACCTACACCGGGTTATAAAAAAATGCTTAGTTTGAGTATTCCTCAGGAAGAGTTGTTACCGTTTTGGTTCCCTACAGCCCGTCTGTTGCAGGAAGGTTTACTTAAATACTTACAGAAAGGAGAGCCAAACCTGGATGGTCTCCCAATTAATCCACGAAGTTGGAATGTGGGTAAAACCGAGAATGACCTCAACTTTATTGCAGCTTCTAAATTGGCTTGGGATCCTTTCGGGTTTGACTACAAGACTTTTTATCACGACTTCTTCACAAATCTTTATGGGAAACAATCCAGTGATGTTTTAATGCAGTATACAGAGTTGACTTCGGATATTATGGAAGACTTTTGTTACGACTATGCCGGAATTATTCCGAGTATGGCAGATATTTATAATAGCTATAAAGTTTATCACTTTACCACACATAAGAATTCTTTCAAATGGATTAAACCACAGTTAACTGAATCTGGTAAAGTGGAGTCTATTGTTAAAAGGTTGCATAAGTTGATTCCAGAGCAGGAAAAAGCAGTTAAACTGCTAGATTCTGTAAGTCCCGTAATCACATCTAATCGTGAATATTTCAACAATACCTATGGAAGCGCACAGTCGTGGTTATATCTCTTTAAGTCCAGATGTACCATTGCAGAAATACTTCTGGCAAATAGAGACAACTCCGACAATAAGAAGGAACTTGTTGATCGTTTGGCTTCGGAACTTGGGAAATTTGAGTTTTATATGATGGGCATGACTAACCTGTGTTATCAGGAACGCAATTTAAGTTTTTCCGAAACCCGCGAAAATTTCCGCCAATGCTTTGCCGATGAATTGAAGGAAGCTAAAACAATCATAAATAAATAAATAAATTGATTACATGAACAAGTCGGTTCAAAATAATTATTGTAGTATTGTAACTAAAGAAATATTTATGAGAAGAAAAATAACATTCGCTTATGCATTGTTATTACTCACGGTAGCAACTGTATCCGGACAACAAACAGCACCAACTGAAGTCCCCAAAAGACTGATAACACAGGATGAAAAAACACTAAACTCACAATGGAGAGGCAAACGAGTAGCTTTTCTGGGCGATTCTATGACAGATAAGCGTCGTATCGGAACAACTTTTGCGTATTGGGAATACCTTTCAGAGTTGATGGGTATTGAACCCTATGTATATGGAATCAGTGGCAACCAATGGGATGACATATACAAACAGGCAAAAAAATTACACGATGAACATGGCTCAGAAGTGGATGCCATACTTATTTTTGCGGGAGCAAATGATTTTAGTCACGACACTCCAACAGGTTTATTTTTCAGTGAAACAATCAAAGACGTAAACCACAATGGTGAGCAGGTAAGTAGGAAGTATCGAACCCAGGTTTTCAACGATACAAGCTTTTGTGGACGTATTAACAAAGTGTTTTCGTATCTGAAAACCAACTATCCACAGCAACAAATCATCATCCTCACGCCTATCCATCGTGGCTTTGCCAAGTTTAGTGACAAAAATATACAACCCGATGAAAGTTACGCCAACAAATATGGATTGTATATTGGCGATTACGTGAATACCTTAAAACAAGCTGCCTCAATTTGGGCTGTTTCGTTGATTGACTTATTTTCATTAAGTGGATTATATCCCCTTGCATACTCTCAAAGTCAATACTTTCACAACACCGAGACTGACCGTCTTCACCCCAATGCTGCCGGTGATTATCGTCTTGCAAAAACCATTCAGTATCAATTAATGTCTTTACCATCAACATTTGTGGAAATGTAAACTATTATTGGTAGATAAAACACTTATTTTAGATAAAGGGAATGTGATAACAAACATTCCCTTTTTTAACGACACTTTTCATCAAGTAAGCTTGACAAAATGAAGGGATTGATTTCCGGAAGAAAAGGAATGTTGTTTTTTTATCCCCAACGTATCCAGCCCATCCTTCTCAATAGCATGTTCAACAGTCGACAATAGGAATAAGTGGAGATTAACTATTAAAACAAAGAAGTAGAAAGCGTTGAATATCAACTTTTAGGAGCAAGCAAGATGTACTGTGGTGGTCGTTACCCGTACCTTGCGTGAGGATGGACAAAGAGATTTGTTTAATGGAGAAGCATACAATTATTACGGAATAACAACAGGAAATTGGACATTGACAAACAATGCAGTCATTCTATTTTACAACCAACGCGGCAACGATTCTGAAAATGGAAATAAAATTCTATTGAACGATTTCAACCTCAAAAGTTTACCATTTATGACCATGAATACCAATACGGTTTACATGGGCTTGACAGTCATATGCAATGACTTGTTTAAATTGCAAAGCGTCTTTTGGAAAACAATCAGGTTGAAGGGATTTCGTTAAAAGACCAAATGAAAAGAGTTTCCTTTTAGTATATTACTATGTGTGCTTAGATTGTCAGATACGTCATAAAAAACATAGTCAATATTTGCAGTTCATGGAAATACCAATTCTGGGATTGTTGATTTAAGATTGTCTGTTTTACGGAAAAATGACTTGAATTCCTTTTGGGGATAAGGGGGGTTTTGTATAATAAACGTACAATATAGGCTCTAAATTAAACAAAAATTGAATCTAAAACAACATGCCATATGAATATTAATAGATTTTGTTCACTAATACTAATTGAAAAAGAACTGCTGCGAGTTTGAGGGTATCAACTAATTTTTACCCATTACACCCCCATAATATCTTTTTTTGTCCCTTTTCGACTTTCTTCAACATTGTATTTTTGCTATCGATAACAACTCAAAAATTTTATTAAATCTTAAATAATTAATTGTGAAAATGGAAAGATTACTTAATTCTTTTTCAAATGTGAAGGCGATTTCAGTTATTACCCTTATGGTACTACTTTGTAGCTCTAATCTACATGCACAGGACACATTTACATGGAACTGAAGCACCAGCACCGACTGAGCAACTGCTGCCAACTGGACAATCGTAAGAGGTGGAACACCCGGTACCAATACTTATCCTGGTCAAACCAGACTTGTTGATATAGTGCTAATCCAGGGTGGTATCACGGGTACACCAAATGTACCTTCAATGTATCAACCTACATTGTCATCGGGTACACTCCAAATTGGCGTACTTGCGGTCAGTAATACCGTGGAACCTGTTAGTGACTTAACGCTGACAATCAGTTCAGCAGGAACTGCGGTAGGCACCCCAACCGTTATTCTAAGTGGAGGTAATATTGTCAATAATGGCGCATTAAATATAACATCAAGCTCTACATTAGTTAACTATGGAATTTATTGTACAGATCCGATTCAATATGCCTCAGTCACTAAATATTCTTATTCCGGAAGTGGTGCGCTTACTATTACGCAAACTAACGGTGCTGCTGCCTCCTCAAGTTTCTACTTTAAAAGTGGTAGTTCATCTACAAATTATGAGATATTGTTTAATGGCACTATCACTTTAAAACTGCCGTCAGCATGTGCAGCTTATAGCTTATGCTCTTACGTTAGATAGTGGTTCCAAAAATGCAATTACTATCGGAGGCACCGGTTTTAGTATTAATGCCGCTGGTACAGATAATGGGACAAAGAATGGACTGATTTCTATGATTAGTTATTATAATTACACTCCCAGCTTATCAATTAATACAGGTACTACATTAACGGCTGTTTTAGAAAATAGTATGGGTGGATGTGTAAGTATGGTAGCAAATAATGGAACTATCTGGCATTTAAAGGTTAAAACTTGAATACGAGCCGGAAAATTTTGTAGTTTTTGTAATAGATTTTTAAGCTGACTATAATCAATTAAATCAAAAAATAAATGAATTGATTTGAATATTGACAAAAAAACCAAGAATGATAATTTTATAAAACGAGAAAATGATTCAACAAAAAAAGCGATAGAATTAATGTATAAAATTATAGCAAGTATTATTATCCTTTTGTGGCCTGTGTGCACGTTTGCAGAAACAAAGGATAGAATCGATACAAAAAACTACATTATAGTTATAAAAGGTGATTTGGGTGAGTTTAAGTTACAATCTGAAGTAAAAGAGGTAGAACCCGGTTTGGAATTAGTTACTATTAAATTGAATGCGGACAAATTGTCATCACCTCCAAAGGTGACTTTTTTTTTGGAGACATCCTTGTACAATGTAGCTGGTTTTTGGTCTGCAGAAAAAGAATGGAGTAAAGAATGTATTTGGCAATATGAATTTACGTCTCGTCTAGCCACCTATGCACGTGTAATTACCTATTTCTCAACCGAAAATGCCAATGTGCAAACTTTCGATGTTTCAGATGCAATTAATTCAATACCCAAGTCTGCAAAAGTAAACGAAGTGAATGGTAATTCCAACTGTTCGATTAGTCTGTTTACCGAACCGCACCCGCTGTTATCGAACTACGAGTTTACAATTCGATTGGATAAGAGGAACATCCCATATTATCAAGCACTAAAGGATGTGTCGAAGTGGTGGGAAGTTATGCCGGAATATACACCAGATGCACCACCGGCTGCTGACAAGCAAGCTATGTATTCCACCTGGTATTTATTTCATAGTCAGGTATCTCCCGAAAAAATACTGGAACAATGTAAACTATCACAGTCATTGGGTTGTAAATCTGTTTTGGTGGATGATGGTTGGCAGGTATCCAGAGAAAAGATTGGCTATACTTATTCCGGCGACTGGAATCCGGGGCTAATTCCAAATCCGGCACTTTTATCCAAACAAATTCACGCTATGGACATGAAAGTGATTTATTGGTATGCCGTTCCGTTTATTGGTGATAAATCGTATAACTATGAACGATTCAAAGGAAAATACCAATATAAATCGGATTGGAAATGGGCGGATGTTTGGATTCTCGATCCACGTTTCCCTGAAGTTCGCGAATTTTTGATTGAAAAATATTCAAAAACAATTATGGAATGGGGACTCGATGGACTTAAACTTGATTTTATTGATATGTTAATTACTCAACAGGGTACAGTTATGGAACAAACCGGTGGACGGGATTTTGCCTCTATTAATTTAGCTACTGACAAATTGATGACAGACATCAAAATAGCCCATAAAAAGATAAAACCCGATGTGATGATTGAATTCAGACATCGTTACACCGGTCCTGCCATGCGTAAATACGTAAATATGTTTATGGCGCACGATTGTGCTAATAGCTTTACTGAAAACAGGATATTGACGCTGGATTTACGATTAATTGCCGGAGAAACTGCTGTACATTCCGATATGATTACCTGCTGCTATACCGAACCGGTAGAATCAGCTGCATTTCAGTTACTCAATGTCATGTTTTCGGTGCCGCAAATTTCTGTAAGGTTGCAAGACATTCCTGCGTCGCATCAAAAAAGTTGCAGTTCTGGATGTCATTTTGGAATGGACACAATCAAACCATATTGGTATCTAATATCCAACCCTTGTATCCCGACAGAAGCTATCCAATTGTGTATAGCAGCACTGAAAAAGAATGTATCGTTGGTCTTTACCAATCACGATTTATTTTAAATATTTATAAACAGCATATGAATAAAAATATTAATGTTATAAATACTACCACAACAGAAAAAGTGACAGTAAACAATCTTAATTCAAAAACTAAAATGAAATTGAAAATAGTTGATTGTCATGGTAAAGTTACATTAAATAAACTAAACATTTTAAAAGTGGATTGGCAGAATTTAATGTTCAAACGTAAGGATTATTTGAGTTGATAAATTAATTTTAGATAACATAATTATTGATAAATATAGATGAAAACGCAATTTGGGAAATACATTTTAGCACTTTGGCTATTTGGGGGTAATAGCATTTCAATTTATTCTCAATCAACTTTTGCAAAAAGCATTCAGTATAGAAACTTTACTTTATCAATTGATAAAAGAGTTGTCGATCTGATAAGCAGAATGACTATTGAAGAAAAAGCCGGACAATTGAATCAGCTAAATTCCGGTCCATTAACAGGCCCGGGTGGCAATGAAGATAAAAAAAACGGTTTTTACCAAAAGATTAAAGATGGTACGGTTGGTTCATTACTAAATCTGACGGGAGCTGAAGAAACACTGAAGTTTCAAAAGGTGGCAGTAGAAGAGAGTCGTTTGGGAATTCCATTGCTTTTTGCCTATGATGTGATTCATGGCTATAAAACTATTTTTCCAATACCATTGGCCGAAGCTTGTAGTTGGGACTTAACAGCAATTGAGCAGAATGCATCGGTCGCAGCTTTTGAAGCCAGTGCTGCAGGTATACATTGGACATTTGCTCCCATGTGTGATATCAGTAACGATCCTCGTTGGGGTCGAGTGATGGAAGGTGCAGGCGAAGACCCGTATTTAGGGGGATTGATAGCTGCGGCCCGTGTAAAAGGTTTTCAAGGTGATTTATCGGATGGAGAACATCTGATGGCATGTGTAAAACATTTTGCCGGTTATGGAGCAGTTGAAGCAGGTCGCGAATACAATCATGTGGATATCTCACGATTTGCACTTTGGAATAAATACTTACCTCCTTACAAAGCGGCTGTAGATGCCGGAGCTGCTACCGTTATGAACGCATTTAATGTTTTTGAAGGTGTTCCTGTATCTGCAAATTCGTTTTTAGTCACAGATATTTTAAAGAAGAAATGGGGCTTTAAAGGATTTCTTGTTAGTGATTGGGATTCATTTACTGAAATGATTGCTCATGGTTATGCTGCCGACAAAAAAGATGTTGCTGCAAAAGCATTTAATGCAGGCAGCATGATGGAAATGAATAGCCAGACAATTATCACTTATTTGCCAGAACTGGTAAAGGAGGGAGTTATCAGTATGAAACTGGTTGATAATGCCGTTGCACGGATTTTATACTATAAATTCAAATTGGGTTTATTTGATAATCCTTATCGTTACCATAATGTGGAAAGAGAAAAGGCAGTAATCTTCTCTCAGGCAAACAGAGAAAAGGCACGTGAAGCAGCTTGCAAAAGTATTGTTTTGCTAAAAAATGAAAACGAAGTATTACCTCTGAAACAAAATAGTAAAATAGCACTCATTGGCTATTATGCTAAAAGTAAGGAGGATATGTTTGATTTTTGGGTAGCTAAAGGTAATTGTAATCAGGCTATTTCAATTTACGAAGGTCTCTCTTCAAAATATCCTGAACTGAAATACAGCGATGGCTATTTTTCGGACGCATCAACAAATGATTCTTTGATAAATAAAGCGCTTGAAATATCTAAAAATGCAGATGTAATTTTAATAAATATTGGTTTGTCAGGTAAAATGGCCGGAGAAGATCGTTCACTTTCTAACATTAAAATTTCACAAGGACAACAACAATTGCTACAAGTTCTGCGTAAAACAGGGAAACCAATTGTGGCCTTAATAAGCAGTGGTCGTCCCATGGTGTTAACTCAAATCGTTGATAAAGTAGATGCTATTGTTCAATGTTGGATACTCGGAACAGAAACTGGCAATGCTGTGACTGAAGTTCTAACTGGAGCATACAATCCATCGGCTAAAACAGTAATGAGTTTCCCTTACGATGAAGGTCAAATTCCGGTTTATTACAATCATTTCAATACAGGTCGTCCCCTGTTAATGGACGGAAAAGTGGCATGGTTGTCCCGCTATCGTGATATTCCTAATGAGCCACTTTATCCCTTTGGTTATGGGCTGAGTTATACACGATTCAGCTATAGTGATTTAAGAATTGACAAAGCTGAATTTTCTAAGTCGGATGACGTAAATGTATCCTTTCATATAAAAAACAATGGAAAATCTGATGGTGTAGAAACGGTTCAACTTTATATTCAAGATCCTGTTGCTTCCTTAATAAGACCAGTAAAAGAGCTAAAAGCATATCAAAAAATCAAGCTAAAAAAAGGAGAAGAACAAGAATTAAAGTTTACATTAAATAGCAACGACTTTAGTTTTTATGATCTTGATGGGAAATCATTAATAGAAACGGGTGATTTTAAATTATTTGTAGGTGGTAATTCCAGGGATGTGTTGACTGCTGATTTAAAATTAAAATAAATGCAGGATATTACTTCCTTTAAATTGTTTCTGTTATTTAATTTGTAATAGAATTCAAAATAAAAAAATAAGTTTAACATTGTGTCAACTTCTTGTATTATGACAAAGAAATTCAGTGACAATCCAATACTTCCAAATTTTAATGCTGATTCTTCAGCACATGTATTTGGAGATAAAATATGTGTGTATCCTTCCTACGACATAGCAGGTAGCATAGATTGGGATATGACTGAATGGCATACATTTTCTAGTGCTGACCTTGTTAATTGGAAAGACCACGTTGTAATTTTCGGGCTTAAGGATATTGTCTGGTGAATAAATGGGCGTGTACTCCTGACTGTATTGAACGAAAAGGGAAATACTATTTTATTATCCTGCAGATGATTAGGTAGGTGTGGCTACATCCGATAAACCGGATGGACCTTTTAAAGATTAACTTGGTAAGCCCTTTATTGAGCGAAATGAGTCAGGAACCAGAGTAAGGATCCATGTATTTTTAAGGACGACGTTGTACAAACTTATCTCTATTTTGGGCGAAATTTGTTGAGGATTTTAAAGCAGAAATAAGATAAGATTACCCATGTTGGTGAAATAAATTCTCTTGACGTTAATAACTTCCACGAAGGAATTTGGATTCATAAGTATAAAAATAAATATTACCTGTCATACCCAATAGGGGATGGTAAAAATACTCGTAATTAGCCTATTCAATGGGTGATACACCTTATGACCCATTTTGATATAAGGGAGTTATAATGGATAATAAATCTAAAAATATCCATCATTCCATTGATGAATTTAAAAATAAATGGTATATGTTTTAGCCTATTTAGGACCCAAGTGTCTACGAGCTACGGGTTTGTGCCGAATTCTCAGAATACAATGAAGATTGGACTATTAAACCGATTCTAATAACTAAAACTGGAATAAATTTGAAACAATATGATCTGAATAAATTCACGTTCACTATACTCTCTAAATTAGTTTTTTTAAGTCAGAATGAATGTCTGATTATTAAATGTCAGACATTCTTTCTTTTGCTAATATTCAAAATGATATTACTTTAAAAATGAAAAATTACGATTTTGAAATTTAATTTCGTATCTAATTGAACT
>Ga0302215_10000812_pt1 | contig 22794 bp, 14 predicted proteins | sample II_Fen_N3_1_FD_194580 | JGI IMG/M metagenome (GOLD analysis project Ga0302215, IMG submission 194580) | Peat permafrost microbial communities from Stordalen Mire near Abisko, Sweden - II_Fen_N3_1 | ecosystem: Environmental > Terrestrial > Soil > Wetlands > Permafrost | place: Sweden: Abisko... | reverse complement strand
CTGCACAAACCAGTTACGACAATCGGTTGGAAAATTTCAGTAAGCTCTTTGTGCAGTTGCAAAACATCCCACAGTTTCAACCCAACGAAGCGGACTTACAACCCGAGGCTATAAAAGCATTTTATGATAATATGGTAGAGAAAAACAATGCAGCCCGACGTACAGCCGTGGCGCTTAGCAACGCTCGCATTGCCCGCAACAAAGTACTTTACGAACCCATTACCGGCATGCTCGACATTGCTTTTGACACCAAAGTATATATCAAGTCGCTCTACGGTGCCAGCAGTCCACAGTACAAACAAGTGGGTGGCATCCAGTTTAAATCCAATAAGTAATTCAATTATCGATCTCAAAGGTCATTTTATCAGAAAGAAAGCCGCGGAATACAGAATTACTTCCGCGGCTTTCGATTTTCTTTCCGCATAATTCAGAATCGTTTCAGCGCTTTCCGAAAAGCATTCCGCAAAGTTCAAAATCGTGACCGCAACTTCCGAAACTACCTCCGCATTTATCAGAATCATTTCCGCAATCTTCGAACCCGTTTCCGCAAAGTCCGATGTCCCTTCCGCAATTTTCAGTGTTTCAATTCATTCATTTAGGTACTGTGAAAGTAGTCTTAAGATGATAAAAGGGACTGAATAAAGATTTTAGTTCTTTATTTAGTCCCTTTTGTTTGTAATGCATTGGTTGTCAGCGTATTTTGCGGATAGGAAGGTTCCATGATAAACTAGTATTAATGCAATCAAATCAAGATCTAGAGAGATCTGTTCAAAAATTTGCAAATGTTTTTGAAATTTTTTAGTCCCTACATCTTTGCTTCGTAAATGGAATTATAGCTGATTGTCACATAATCTAAAAGTACTTGAGCCTATATAAATAGCCCATATGAAAATTTTTGCCAATAATTTGATGCCTTTTTCGCCAACACACCCTGGAGAAATATTGAAAGATGAAATTAAATTTATAAACATCTATCAACGCAAACTAGCTACACAAATGGGCGTTTCTTACACCGTTTTAAACGAAATATTGAATCTAAAGCGTTCTGTAAGTGTTGAATTTGCATTGCGAATTAAAGCAGTTCTAGGATTGGAAGCTGAGATGCTATTAAATATGCAATCAAGATACAATATACAGACCGCTCGTACAGACAAAACCTAATGCAACTAGTAAACATAATAAACAGAATCGACTTAGTTATATACGCTTAGTCCACAGCTTTTACGGGCGAGCCCTTTTTTTATTCTAAAAAGTAATATTCTTGTTCTTTACTTGGCGACGGACTGGTTTCTGAATGACTTTCAAGATGATATGAAAGGAATATAAAGATAACCATTATTTATTACAGCACCAATTTGAGCAATGGTGGACAGAAGTTGTTAGTGCTGGTAGTGGTAATAGCTGCTACCTTGAAATAATACTCTGTCCCTATGTCCAATCCGGTTACTTCCTTGTAGGTTGATTGGTAAACTCCATTGTAATCCATCCGTGCTTTTCAACATGAGTAGCGCATTTAGATATTTGGCAGATGTATGACTCGACTTTGTACACCACCTTGGTTATAAGTTTCACACTACCCGATTTGTTTCCAACTATCATTGCTAAACGACCATCTTGTTGTCTACTACTATCGTAGGTTGCAACTACTCATTATTCTTTTTTGTTTCTAGCTTTCTTTTTGTATAGGTAGCCATTGTTCTTGATATCTTCTCTGTATTTTCGTTTTTTTCGTTAAGAATGGATAAGGCATTGTGGTTGTCATCTTTTGAAGATGGCAAAAAAGATGTTGAACTATTAAGCGGATCTCTTATTTCGTTTAATAATTCGTATAATTCGGGAAATTTCGAACGGATAGCAAATTTTACTATTCTGTTATGATGAAAGACAATTTTTTTGCTAACTCTTCTATAAGCAAGGTCGAGTGATGTTTTAATGTTTTTCGGAATAGTAAACATAAATAATAAAATTAGAGCATATGGCAATAAAACAAAATTTTTGTGTTTAATGTTATGTATCGTCTATTCTATATCGTTTTAGTTATTCAAAACTAATACATTTTATATTCAAATCAAAATAAATGTCCAAAAAAAACTAGGACAGCCTAAATTTTAACTCGCTGAAATATAGTTAGTTGTTGTTGAGTCTAAATAAATTATTAGGACGAGCAATTTTGGGATCCCAAAAATGAGATAAGATATGTTTATTTTGAGCAGAGTTGTAAAATTAATCAGACAAACACTAGCCGAGGTTAATGTAATTTAGGAAAAGAATAGTCACAGCTGAATTGAACAATTATTAGCTATTTATAAATATAATACCCAAACTGACATACATTGCAAAGAAAGAATTGCATGCAAATTTCAACATGTGTCGCAGATTAAAAGATATGTAAACTGAATTTGTAAATTTTGATTTGTAAATACAATAGTAAGTCAATTTGATAGCAGCTTGGAATCATTTTCACTTCGAGCTAATGCAATCCTCCAATTTACTGTTAAATGTTTGATATGTATCGGATATAAGTTGGAATTCTGAAACGTTTGTAACGACGTGGAATATATAGGACTTAAGTGGGATGAACCTAATCTCATATATCCTTTAACTGATGTAACTCTTACGCAGTTTAGCCGCTTTTTTACACCAAATTCAATAGGGATTTAATTTTGTAGCGAAAGAAATGATAAGGTGAGAGCTAGGAACAGGTCTCTATGGTCAATGTTTGGGATATGTTAAGACTTTAAATTCGGTTTAACTAGCCTTGAGTCATTTTCTTGTGGATTGTCCTATGAGCAATAATTACCATTATTTGTATGTCCTCTGCATTGAGTTTTCAACCATGGAATATATGTTAGTATATTGTTATGTTTGGTTTGTTGCAGACTGTTATTTTATAGTCAATTCTATATTCTACCCACTCAACATTCGAACTACTTGATGGGTTATTCTTAATAAAGGTATCTTATGTACCCCAAGTGTACCTTGATCAAAAGCAGATATGATTTAGTTAGCACGTATATTTGCAGTAAATATGTGTGAAACAATAAGACGGAGGTTGCGAAAATACTTAAAGATCACTCATACGCTTTTTGTATGTATTCGCAAGAGGTTGTGCAGTTAACCGTTGCTTTCCATTAGTTCCTGTGATGTAATTCATGGGAACTGATATTTCTTATATAAAAATGTTTATGCTTCAATATTCGTCATCTGTTTTATAGTTCCACCCACTTTGAACTTCAATGTGTTGATTAATATATGAAATTCAAGTTGATATGAAACGATTTAGTGTCCTTTTTATATTGTTTGTCACGCTGAATTGTAGTTTGATAGCGCAAGACAGTATTCTCATCAGTGGTCGTTTAAAAGGTAATACACGCTTTGCTAAAGTTATTGTAAAAAAATTCGGTGTGGGTGTGTTTGATATTGCCGCTGTGATTATTAAAAATCAAGAATTCAGTATTAAAGCACCTGTTTCTATTGAGCCGGGAGTGTATCGTTTTCAGTACAGTCAAAGCAGTTTGTCAGAATATGTGGATTTGATTATTAATGGATATGAGAAAGAGATCAATTTTGTATTGGATGTATCTCAAGATAAACGGATGCCAGTATTTACAAAATCTGTAGAGAATCAAAATTGGTATGCATGGAAACAATATGTAGATAGTGGTCTAAGAAAAATAGGTCTGCTCTATCAGATAGTGGAGCAGTATCCAGATACTACAGAAGTAGTGTATCGCATACTGTTACGCACATTCAATAAGGCAATAAAGAGTTTCTGGGAAAAACGACACCAGTTTGTGACTCGCAACGAAACAAGTTGGGCAGGATTAATAATGAAGAATACTCCATACTGCTTTGCTCAGCCTTGTGACCTGCCCCAATTGCAGGACTCTTATCGGAAACGAAACTACTGGCAGGGCATAAACACTACTCTGCCATCGTTGATAAATACACCACTTTACACAGACTTAATACTTGGATATCTGAAATACTACATGAACCCTGAGATACAGTTCTCAGAAACAGAAATGAACGAACGATTTAAAAACTGTGTGGATACTGTTATGCTAAAGTTTAGCGATAACGAGCAAACCCGTCAATTTGCCTTTAAATATTTACAACTTGGTTTCAAAGAGGTTGGTAACGAAAAGATTGCGCAATATATTAATCAAACTTACAACATGCCGTTGCAGCGATGTGACGATAACGATATGACTAAAGAGCAATATGAAAATCGGATGGTAAGTTACGATAACATGAAGCTAGGTGCTCAGGCTCCTGAACTAACGTTCGTTGGTGCTGATGGTAGGCCTTATGGGATGAAAGAAATCCCCAACAAGTATCTTATATTGGTATTTTGGGCGAGTTGGTGCCCGAAATGTCAAATCGAAATGCCAAAGCTGGAAGTGTTTGTGCAGCAAAATCCAGAATACGCATCAGTGGCCATTAGTTTGGATGAAGACTATGATGTCTATTATAGGGCTATCAAACAATATCCAAGCTTGATTCACGATTGTGATTTTCAGAAATGGCAGGGTAAAGCTGCTAAGGAATATTTTATAGCCGCATCACCGACTTTTATTCTACTAAATTCAGAACGAAAAATTGTGGGTAAATATTCGGGTTTTGAGTCTATGCTGGAGGAAATAAGATGATAAAACTCTTCTAAATTATTAATGGTATTTGTGGGTGAATTCTTAGTCCTCTAAAAAAACAATCGAGGTGTATGCACTAAAATGCGATAGGGTCTACATAGACAAGATTCGATATGTCTCGATAAATTGTAAAAATATCGAATTTGAACATAAATAAAATCGGATTTATCATACTCTGTCGGAAGAGTTAATTGCAGATGGAAATTTGCCCAAATTGAACATGTGTAATTTATTGAATTAAAGATATCTCTACGCAAAGATATAAACGTAATTGTGAAGAATTTAAAATAGTTGATATTTATACTTTTCCTTTGTTTCTCTCTCCTACTTATTTGGATTGATGAATGAGGAGTTTCTACAAATAAACGATGAACAATAAATTGGGTCTAATGATAAAAATCCTCGTCACGATTAATGTTGGGATTACTGCAGCTTATGCGCAGCACGGGGCAGGAAGACATATGCCTATTGTTTTGTCTGTAGTTGATAGTTCAACCACCAAGTTGGACTCTCATACTGTTCTAGTTGACTCCTTGCAGCCACCTAGCATGACTACGGCTGAGATAAATTTGATTACTAATCCATATGAAGGGCTCATTGTCTATGATACTACTCTAAAGCGTTTGGTTTGTTATGCTAAGCGCATGTTTGTTCTTGTTCCTAAAGAAGTGGCTGTAGGTGGGAGCTATACACAGTTTCGTAACGGGTGGAATCGAGGAATTTATACTGGTAGTGATACTACAACAAATCACGTTGTAGGAGATGCCTTTAGTTCCAATAGTTGTTGTGTGTCTAGTCAGATTTCTGTGAGTGGGTGTGGGGGAGCTGCTACTGTCACAGGTGCAGGAGGAATCGTTTATTCACTTAAAGAAATAAATGGGCAGTGTTGGATGGCTGAAAACCTATGTGAAGTGCCGTCGAACTACAGCTCGTACTCTACAACTTCATGGACAACGGATATACCACTAGAAAATGGACATTGGGGATATTACAATATTTCCAATACCCTTGGCTCTGCTGGGTGGAGTGCTCTTGAACCAATCAATATCAATGGGCACGAGGGACTACTTTATCAGTGGAGTGCTGCTATGAACGGAGCAACTTTTGAACGTAGTCGTGGTGCTTGTCCCGAAGGGTTCCATGTCCCTAGTGACTGTGAGTGGATGTATCTGGAGCACGGTTTGGGAATGAGAGTTAGTGGGCAGACAGCTTCAGCATGGAGAGGTTTTGTCAATAGTGAAGCAGTAGGGTCAAAGCTCACTAAAGAGAGGGGATATAATAATGTTTCCGGATTCTCGGCTTTGTTTGGTGGCTGTCGAAATTCTTCTGGGATGTTTATGTTCCGTGGAGAAAATGGTCTTTGGTGGTCGTCGACGCTTTCGAGTGAAAATAATGCTTTTTATCGTTCTATTAGTCGTGATAGGGGTGTTCGTGCTGTGTTTCGTAGTACTTTGCCAGGTTCTATGGCCTTATCTGTTCGTTGTCTTAAAGATTAGTTTCTATAGAGAATAGAAGAAATAGTAGTGGCAAATTTGATAGATTGAATTAAGCTAAATTGCAACAACCTAAACAAAATGAATTGAATACTAATTTTTAAATTGACTGTATGAGATATATTCGTTCTTGACTTTTGATAATGGTTCGCAAGTCAACTTGGCTGAACTAAGCTTAGTCAGAACTTTTAAAGGATGGAGAGTGAAAATGGATACAATATGTCATTTAGATGAAAAGAATATAAATGTGGAAAGTCCCCAAGATGTATAAAAGTCTGGTGTACGAATTTCTTCTTTTTTTAATAATAATTGTTGCTGTATGAAAAGAAAAATAGTTTGTGGAATATTTCTGTTGTTAGTTCTCTTTATTACGAGAACATACGGTCAGAAGGCCGAATACAATAGTGGAAACAACTGGGTCCACCCAGGAGGACAACGGTTTGTAGGGATGAACTATGTCAATACTGCTACAGGTACTTTAATGAATAACGGTACAATATGGTATAGCGCAAATTTTACCAACAATGGTAAGGTAGGATATGATAAAAGTTTGGGAATGAATCCTGCTCAGAGCCTTTTTGCTGGAGATGCTTTGCAACATATCTCTGGAATTGGAAGTACACATTTCTACAACTTGCTATTCGGCAGTCAGTTGAAGCCTCTTGCCTATACTCTGGAACAAAGTATAACAGTTGCACATCAGGTTGACTTTAGCAAAGGAGTATTGGGCACCTTTCAAACAACTCCCGAAACCATGATGAATATGCTGCAGATAGAAAATGGTGCAACCTGTATTAATGCATCTAGCACTAGTTATGTAGATGGTTTTGTAAGCAAAACAGGTAATACAGCCTTTACGTTTCCTATAGGCAACAACGGTTTTTATCGTCCAGTGTCTATTTCTGCACCATTAACTGTTTCTGATTGTTTTGCAGCGCGCTATCTCTATATCAACCCAGATAACGCCGGTTACTCACGCTTAAGTAAAGAAGTGAGGTTGGCAAGTGTTAGCGACAAAGAGTACTGGGTGGTGAATCATACAGACGGTACTAGCACTGGGCAACTCACGCTTACCTGGGATGTGAACAAAACAAGTGCACCTGTGCCAGCTAATCTCAATACATTGGCTATAGCTCGTTGGGATGGTGCTAAATGGATCAGCGAAGTGAGTGTAATTACTGCTGGCGATGCATCCAGTGGTAGTATTACTGCTGAAGTTACCGGTTATGGAGTTTTTACTTTGGCTACTTTAGTTGTCAATCCTCCTGTAGCCGTAAACGATACGCTTATTGCATACGAAGATACACCTGCTACTATAAACGTAATGAACAACGATTCAGTGTTCGATGGCAAAACAATCGTCTTAACAGATTTCAGTATCGATGGAACTAAATATAAACCGGGAGTAATGGCAACTCTGCCCAATATCGGAACGATAACTGCCACCGCTGGTGGTGTATTTACATATTCTCCCGTGGCCAATTATAGTGGATTGTTGCCAATTATTACCTATACCATTACTGATAGTGATAAGAACCCTGATAAAGGCGAACTATATATAAAGGTAATGGCAATGCCAGAATTGACCAAGACATCAAGTAAACCAATGGTAAACAGTGATGGAACATTCACATGGACTTATACACTCGCCTTATTCAACGATACTCCTGATACTATCATTAATATGCAAGTGGAAGATAATCTGGATGGAGTATTTAAAGATAAGGGTTGTCTATACAGTGTAACTCGTGTTTTGGCTACAGGTAGCTTAATTGCTAATGGACTGTATAATGGATCGAACAATATCCTGACCCTAATGGATGCCCAAACATTAGCTCCAGGGCAACAAGATTCTATTTTTATAGAGGTAAAGGTTGATACTCAGGGACAAACAGATTTGGTTTCGGTATTCAATCAGGCTATACTTAATGCAACAGCCAAACTAGGTAGAATTACCTTGAAGTCGCATGTCGAAAATAATGAAGTTCCCGAAGCAACTGAAACCGATATACCTGTTACATTGATTGTATTACCAGATGGTTTTTCACCTAATGGCGACGGAGTGAATGATTACTTTGTAATATCGCATTCGGCTTATACAAGATTAGACATCGAGGTAGTCGACCGAAGTGGTAATCTTGTTTATAAAAACAGTGATTATCAAAATAACTGGGACGGAAAGGGCACAGGCAAATTTCTGGGCAATGACCTGGATGATGGTACTTATTACTGTTCTTACAAGCTCATTACGATTGCTACAGGCCAGGTAGCCGAAAAAGGAGTTAAGTTTATAACCCTCCGTAGGAATAAATAGAACTGAAATTCGTCTGAAATCACAAACCATATGAGACCGTTTTGTGAGCAGGGATGGTTCTTATCAACAGGCGTTAGTTTAACATTATGTTTTATTATTATAGAAAGAAAGGAAAGTTATGACCCGAATAAAGAACAGCAAAATGTTGCCCATCGTTATGAACAAGACTTTGGCGATAGTGCATAATATTGCAATGAAATGTATGCTCTGTGGTTGTTTGCTATTTTGCAGTATTAGCATAAATGCACAAGTAGAGGTAATGTATTCACAGTATATGAACAATATGCTTAATATAAATCCTGCCTATGCAGGTAATCGTGCCGGTGATAATATCACCTCATTGTATCGAAAACAATGGGTAAATGTCGAAGGGGCGCCAACCAGCTATTCATTGTCTTGGGATAGAGGAACTGAGGATATTGGGGATGGTCTGTATAATAAATTTCATCCCGTTTCTTATGGACTTCAAATATATAGTGACAAACTAGGAGTAGAAACCAGTCATGGTTTTCAGGCATTTTATTCATATCGTATTAAATTTAACCAGTCTTTTTTATCATTGGGATTGTCAGGTGGTGTTATTAATTATAATGCTGCTTACTCGCAGGTATCCACTTCAAACGGCGGAGATGACTCATTTGCAGAAGATGTTCATGCATTTTTACCAACTGCAGGGCTTGGCATATTGTATGTTAACATGCATTGGTATGCAGGACTCTCGGTTCCAGCACTTTTAAAAACAAAAGTACGGAATAACAGTTATTCATTTACAGCAAGCAATAGTAGCTATTTCCTCACAGGAGGTTACATCCTCGATGTAACTGAATACTTAAAACTTAAACCATCATTCTTAATAAAGGCAATTCAGGGCGAATCCATTTATTATGATTTGAATTTAAATGCATGGATTAATAATAGTGTTGGCCTAGGGGTGAGTTACCGCCCTAAAGACGCTGTTGTAGGGATTTTTCAATTACAGCTTTCACCTAGGATCACACTTGGATATGCATATGATTACCTCCTTTCCTACTTGCGCTACTTTAGTTCAGGATCACACGAATTGTTAATTCGATATGAATTTAATCGACCGAAGAATCAACATATTCTTTCTCCTCGTTACTTTTAAAAGGATTTAATCTAAATAAAACAAAGAGTTCCATTTATAATGAAATTGTTAGCTAGAACCCATATTGCCGTAGCAATATTCCTTTTTATAAATACTGTTGACTTACTCCAAATTACGGCACAAAACAAGTCTGTTTCTCAAAAAGAGCAGATGGCACTATTGAAAAAAGCCGATTCGGATTATCTCAATTATAGATATTTCGAGGCTGCAGCCAAGTACGAAAATTACTTGACTTCAAACAAAGAGAATCGCTACGTTCTAAGCCGATTAGCCGATTGCTTTTGGCAACATAAAGATTACGATAGTGCATTCGGCATTTATCTGCATATGTTTCCAAACGGAAATCGAGGTGCTACAAAGGTGCAACAGTTGCGCATTGCAGAAATGTATGCCCGTGAGCAGTCGTATAGTATGGCAGCTGAATGGCTGAATGGAGTAGATGGTTATCAGGATAAAGCTGCAGGATATAAGAACGCTATGATATTGAAGTCGATGAAAAAAGATTCGCTTAACTGGCATCTGGCTTTTTTGAATGTAAACACTTCTTACCAGGAATTTTCACCAGTTAAATTAGATAATACTTTAATTTTTAGTAGTAATAGACCTAATAGAAGTAAAGCGAATATTTTTGAAGGGATTGAATCGGGTTACGATCGTTTATGGGAGGTTCCTATATCGGAAATTCAACTAATCCCGATTAATAAGTTGGATATAATTTTGAAAAAAAGCAGTAGCGTTAAAGCACACGATAGTATACCTATTAGAGCTCGAATTTACGAAAAACCACATTTTTTTTACAGCCACTATAAAATTGGCGAAACTGATGAAGCTGCGACTCTAGTAAAGGGTTTAGGTAAAATACCATACAATGTTGGAACTGTATCGGTTGACAAGAATAACCATTATTATTTCACAACGAATTATTCTAATCCAGACAAAGTTGGTGTCAACCGCCTTCGATTGGTTGAGGCGGTTTATAACAAAGGTTCTTTTAAAACAAAATTTTTACCATTCGGTAATTCCGAACGTTGCTCGGTAATGCATTCTACGGTTAATTCGGATGGTACATTGATGATCTTTTCGAGCGATATATCTGGCGGAAAAGGAGGATGTGATTTATATTATGTTCAAAGAGATAATATTAACAAAGACTGGAGCAAAATGAAGCCTCTAGGTGCTAATGTAAATACCAAAGGTAATGAAGTCTTTCCAACTCTTACAACAAACGGATATTTGTATTTTAGCAGTGATGCTTTGCCTGGTTTAGGTGGTTTGGATATATTTAGAATTCCCTTGCATGATGCTCTTGCTGGTAAAGGTAAACCTGAACATATAAGCTATCCAGTAAATAGTTCGGGAGATGATTTCGGGTGGAGTCAGGATACAACAAATGCGGACGGTTATTTTACTTCTGATCGACTGAGCCATAACAATGACTTATTTAGCTTTAGTTACAAAGAATTGCTTAGAATGAATTATATAAACAATAAAGTGTTTAATATAGATAATAATGAGCCAATAGACGATGCAACTTTATTTTTATTAAATAAAGAGGACGGTAAAGTCTACGTAGCAAAAACCGATAAACATGGTGGATATCGATTTAATGTACCTGATGCAAAAGGAGTAATTGTTAAAGTAATGAAAAAGGGATATTCAAGTTTCTGTCTTCCAGCCGAAAATGTTTCTATTTCTCAACCCTTTGATACGGTACTAAAGGCTTCGAATCATTTCTCACAGGAAAAACTGAAAATCAATTACGCTTGGAAACTAAATGTAATCTATTACGGATTTGATAAATCGAATCTAAGTCCTGATGCTATGCCGGTTTTGGATAGTTTGATTAAAATATTAAAAAAATATCCTATATCAATAGAAATATGTTCGCATACTGATAGCCGCGGCACGGTTGATTATAATAATCAGTTGTCTGAAAGACGGTCCAAATCTGTAGTAGACTATCTTGTTGAACATGGTATTAAACCATCTCGCTTGATAGCCAAAGGGTACGGAAAAAGTAAATTGATAAACCGCTGTGCGAATGGAGTCCCTTGTTCAGAGAAAGAGCATCAGATTAATAGACGTACAGAAGTCAAGGTGATTGACTATGAAGTAGAACAAAAGGCTTCATTTGAGGAAGTAGATCCCGATAATTTTAAACAAGATGACGTTTTCAACTTGAAAGCATTTCCTAAAGGATTCTTTAGTGAATGTACTAAGGATTGATTTAATAGTCAAACTATACAAAATGAGGTTTCGGGATATTAAGAATATGTAGAATATTAGCCAAAACAAAAAACCTTTGAGTTCATTCATGTTGAACTCAAAGGTTTTTTGTTTTGGACATTTGTCACATGTTTATATGTAATGTGTGTTCGAATAAATAGAAATAAACACTCGACTTGTGTTTAATTTATAGCATTTGTATATGATGTGTTGTTTTGTATATGTGAATAGTTTTCGGAGCTATAATTGTTTTGTGTTTTTGTTTGATTTTAAGAGCTTTTCCTGTATTTATTTTATGTTAATTAGATTTAGATGTTCTCACTCGTCGCATTAATTTTAATATAGAGTAGCAATTCTTTTTTTTTCGGTAATGTTTTTTGCTGTTGACTCATTCAAATTGGAATAAAGTCAATAGACAATTCTGATAAAATTAACGCTTTGTAGAATTATGCCTTTAAAAGTGTTGTTTTTAAATTTATGCGTAATTATAATTAAAGCTGTGATTGTGATATGTACCTCAATAGTACCACTTAAAACAGAATAATGTACCTCCAATGTACCTAATAAATAAGTAGATTTAAACTCTGAGCGTTTATCTTTGTAGCAGTATTTACTAAGCTATATTATGAAAGAAAAGATATTGGAGTTTGTTTATGATCGTCCATTTTTGGTCCTATTAATAGTAACCATAATTATATGGACATTTATAATTTCGCTTGTAGTTCTGTAAGCTAAAGTACTATACTTAGTAGTATAACTCGTAGTCCGTTTGGGATACGAGTAGCTGTAAGTCACTTCCAATCTAAAACACTTTTTTTTGTACTATAGATTCTCTATGTTGTTTTTATTAAATTTCACCAATAAGGTTATTATTATTATCTAGCTTTATTGGTAAGGATTATAATTCTTAAGTCTTTATTAGAATCTAAAATTTTAAAGACTAACGTAATATGTTTTACATACATTGTAAGCCAAATACCCTAGGGGTTAGTAAATGCAAATAATAAGTTGCATGTTTACGAATGTGATTTCCCCGTTTTTTATTCGATGGCTGCCTTAAAGGAATGTCTGTTTCTTAATATGATTCTAAATGCGAGAAATCACTATGTGGAATTTCATTCTGCTTGTTCTGAGGGTTTTTGTTTTAACCCCGATTGTATTCGTGCTGTCCATTGTTGGTATTTTTGTCTGTGTCATCACCGATGTATTTTTGGCTGTATTTAAATGGATTAGAATCCATAAGTAATGTAAAGAAGACCATAGTTATAGATACCGTACGCCTTAGAACAATATACAATGGGGTCTGATACGAAGAATGAAAAACTACGCTTACTATGCAATATTTTTTTGCGTTACTGTGGCCGTTGTTTATATATGCAATTCTGCCTCTGTTTTTAATACTAAATAATGTTCAAATGTAATAGTTTAATAAAATTAATAACAATAAAATTAGTAATTATGTTTAAATATCTACCTATAACATCAACCTTACAGGAAATGATGATAATGCTAAAGTCTTTGCCGACCTGTACTATTGTTTTAGATAAAAATAGTAATGTTGTTGAAATTAATCAATTGACTTTATCTTTTTTGAATGTTAGATCAAAAGATGATTATAAGTTAAGGAGAATTGGAGTCCTGAATGATTTAGATTATATAAAGACTATACTGAAGGAACTGTCTACTGGTAGAGAAATTCGGGATAAAAGTCATTTTGTCATTTGTGTAGGTGGGCAGTCTAAGGTTATAAACTTTAGTGCGTGTATGATTGAAGGATCTACAAAGATGTTTATTTTTCAATTCTATGAAGTAACCATTTTTCCTAACTTATTTACAGATTTTCATAATATTCATACAGAAAAATCTTTACAAAGAACACACTTAATAGATAAGTATAAAGGACATAGAAGTGTAAAAAGGTTATTTGATGAGAGAGCTAGAAATACTGCATATCGTTATTATTTACAGGAATGTGCAATTCAATTTTTTGCAAGAAAGTATTCTGGATTGACTCAGGGTGAGGTGCTTATTTGCACTCTCATTGCATTTAATGTGCCTGTAAATGAAATTTCAGTCATGACAAATAAATTGGGAAGTAATATTCGTGCAAGTATTTATCGTATTATGAAAAAGTTTGATATTAAAACTCAAGAAAGTTTGTATGATAGACTTATTCTTGAGCTTCCCTATAGTTTAGACTAGTGTATCATTGCTTTTTATTGAATCAATGATTTGAAGTTCTATTTATTTGCAATAAAATTCAACATTATCTGCTAAGTAATTTGAATTTAAAATTGCTTGGTAGATAATGTAGTTAAGCTCACTTAGAGGGTAGATGAGTCCATTATAGAGGCTTTGTCGATATGAATGTCTTGTTCCAGATTTTAATGGAATATTCCAGACTATCAGATAATGATTTGTTAGGTTATAACTATATGTATATCTCTCAAGTATGTCTATTTATCGAACTAAAAATTAGTCACGGGTTATTCCTCAATATACTCTAATGTTTAACTTGACTGGCTCAGATTGCTGTTTAATGGACTTGTAGTGCATTATATTGCAAAATAATACAGGCGAAGATCTCTTATTTTGTTGATTATTGAGAGTGCAATGTATTTTTAAAAAGTTTAAACTAAAAATAATAAAAGTTATTTGTATTCACTTTTGCCTTGTCTGATAGATTATACGAGCCAGACTTTCTTTTATTTCTTAATTATACGTGTTTGATTGTTCCCAATCGTGTTCTTTCAAAATGTATATACATATACATATTCATGAATATTAAATATTGTTTTTTTTTACTCATCTTGGGGATGTTTATAGTGTCTGTTAATGCTCAAACAAAAATTGGAGATAACTCTTCAATTGAGCCCGGTTCCATTCTAGAATTGGAGAGTTTGAGCAAAGGGCTTCGACTGCCCCGAATTCAATTGGATGATGTAAATGCCTGGACGCTTGACGGAGATGCTGTAAGCGGAATGCTTATATTCAATCAAACCGGTGTAGCTCCCAAAGGACTGTACTACTGGAATATGGAAATGTCACGTTGGTTAAATATTGTAAATTCTGCTGAGTTAGCTTCAATCATAATAAGCAATACCAAAATTTCTATTAATTCGGCAGCGAACAAGCTTTCAACCACTGTAAATGGGATCACCGACTTGGGGGTAGATATAATAAATAATAATTCTCTCTTGATTGTAAATGGTGTGCTTACTTCTTCTGTGAATGGGGTGGTGAGTTCGCCTGGATTGAATCTTATCAGTTCAGTAGACAATGGTTTGTCGAGCGCTAATGGAAATGCCCAGCTTGGAGGCCCTTTGATAAAACCGACTACATTATCCACCTCGCCCACAAATACTTTATCCATAACAGGGTTGCAGAATGGAAATGTAGATACAGATAGCTTATTGGTAGTAGCAGCCAATACAGGGGTTATCCGTAAAATAAGTAGAAATTCATTGGCAAGTGATGGATTTACACAGGTTACACTCGCTACTTCGAATGGGCAAAGAAGATTTGCAACTCCGGTGCCAATTACCAATCCGAGGAAAATTCAAGTGTGTCGAAATGGTGTAACTGTAGAATTTGATAAGGTTGACGATACACATATCGATCTGGAAACGCAGGCGGCTTGCTACGTGAATGATGAAATTAAAATAACTCAAATACAGTAGAGAATAATAAAATTGATAATTAAAAGTAAAATAAAATGAACACAAAATTACAAAAGAAATATGCAAAAATTGCATGTTTGACATTCGCATTTTTTTTGGTAGTTACATTGGCTAATGCACAGACCACTACCGGTAATATTACAAAACAAGGAAATGTTGTTTACGGAACTGGTGGGACAGGTGCCATTAAAGTTATTGATAATAAAGGTACTGTGAAGTATCTACAGGCACAAAATGGTATGACTGTCTTCACCAATACAAGTAACGATGTTACTACTACTACCTGGCAGTTGGGTGGAACATTGACCGATAATACATATATTGATGTAAATGGGAAAGTATTTGCATTAGATAAACTTAAATTGGTTACTGATGTGAGTACAGCATCTACTAATGCCTCGGATGTATCAACACATGGTACCGGGTCAGGTTTTACAGTATTGGTTCGTGACGAGGCTACAGGTGCAGTAGAGAAGATAAAACTTTCTGACCTTTTGAATGTAACTGCCGGACATGCAACATTTACGATTGATGGTACTACTTATGCTGCAGGAACTACTGCTATCTCTTTTGATGTTACTTATGGGACAACTGTAACACCCACACTTAATGTGAATAAAGTCTCGGTTTTTCGTAATGGAATTAAATTAGTTGCAACGACTGACTATACCGTTGATACAACAACCGGTAAAGAAAATTATGTGAAATTGGTACCAGTGTCTGCCGAATGGCAGTTTTTTACTGGTGATGTTATAGAAGTGCATTGGTTTAAATAAGACGTTATGGTTAAAATTGTCGTACTCTTGTTGGATAGAGTGCGGCAATTTTTCATACTGTTCGGTAATTTAAATTGAAAAGAGAAGTATTTTGTTGAAAAAATTATGATTGGGTTTGCGCTGTTAAAAAATAGGTGGAGTATAAATAGGGGTACAAATAATAAATTACGATCAAGTTTTTTATTAATTAGTTTAGTTTTGTTGTCTTTATACGTTGACGCTCAAATAAGAGTGATTGATAATAAAGGAACACTGTCAGTAATAGACACTAGTAAATGGGTGCATGTTGAATTGACCAATGATATATACAATAAATCTAAGTCTAAAGTGGGCATTGGTACCAGTACGCCGTCTACAGCGCTGGATGTGAAGGGAGAATTGTCTCTGTCAGGACTGACTGCTGGTAGAGTTGGTCTACAAGCTTTGCCCTCTACTACTACATATACCTTGACTTTACCAGCTACAAAAGCTACCAGTCCAGGACAGGTATTATCCAGCGATACTTCCGGAAATCTAAGTTGGGAAACTCCCTCTCTTAGTGGTATTATTTCTCTTGGAAATCCAACAACTGCTTATTTAAAGGGAGCTACTATTTCTGGTGGTGAACTAACACTGGGTCTAGCCAATACGACTAATCCAGGTCTTGTGTCTATCGGAGAACAAACTTTTGCCGGAAACAAAATTTTTAGTGGCTCTACGACTGTTTTTGGATCTGGAGAGGGAGAAACTCCTTCTATGACATTCATTAGGGGTCCACAGGCTGGTGGTAATGGAATCCCAGGTGCAGATATGTATATTCAGGCAAGTAATGGGACTGGTGCTGGGGGTTCAGGGAGCATAATCTTCCAGACTGGGACTGTATCTTCAAGTAGTAACCCGACGATTTCTAATTTGGTCAATCAAACAACAGCTAATTCAAACTCTCATACTCTTGCTAATTATACTGTGCCTAGTAACGGAACTAATAAAATGTTGATGGTGCAACTTAACATGGCATACACAGGTGTTTCTGCATCTTCGGTGACTTATAACGGTGTGGCTTTAAAGCCCCTTGGATCTATTACGTCAAATTCAAATAAAATGGAGATTTGGTATTTAGTTTCACCTTCTACTGGCACACCAGCTAATATTGTGGTTGATTTAAGTACTTATTCTATTTTGGGGATAACCGCGATGACTTGGATTAATGTTAATCAAATGAACCCTTTTGGTCCAGTTTCTTCAGTTAATAATGGCTATGGAACATCTGTAAGTTTAACTCCATCTTCGTCTTTAGGGCAGACTGTTATGGATTTTCTTACCACAACAACAAGCCCGGTTATTTCTGCTTCAGGTCAATCTGTACTTTCATCAGCTTCTAATGGATCCTGTTTTGCTACCACTGGATGTAAAGTTGCCAGTGCAGGTGCTACCACTATGGGTTATTCATTCGGAGGGTCTAATTATGGATATATGGCTTTTGCTATACAATCGGTAAATGCTGGTAGCACAAATGCATTGACTGATGCATTGAAAATTAATTCTGTTGGGAATACGGTACTTGCAAGTGGAAAATCTCTGGCCTTCACTGATGGTGGAACCAGTACAGTTTCGTTAGCGGCTCCATTATCTGTTACTTCCAATTATACTCTGAAACTGCCTGCGGCTCAGGGTAATTCTGGTCAAACACTGTTAAATGATGGTGTCGGAAATCTTGTTTGGGGTGTCCCTGTGTCGGGTGCAATAACTGCTTTAGGTACTCCAACAGGTTCCAGTGCTTTAGGTGGTAGTGTTTTTGGAAATACTCTTGCACTTTCGCTTGCCGATAGTAGTAATCCTGGTTTGCTAAGTAGTTATGATTGGACTACTTTTAATGCCAAGCAGAATGCTATTACCCTTACTAGCACTGGTACCACTGGTGTTGCCACTCTTAACTCTAATACGCTCAATATACCCAACTATAGTTTTACTTTACCTGTTGCCACAGGCAGTTTGTTAGGAGGTGTGAAAGTCGGTAGCGGATTGAGTGTGGATGCAGCAGGTGTTATTAGTGTTGCTAGTAGTGGAACGGTAAACTCGGTGTCAACGGCTATGGCCAACAATGGGGTTACGGCTACTTGGGCTAATAGCACAACTACGCCGGCTCTAACTATTGGATTGGGTGCAATTACCCCATCTTCGGTAAATGGTTTGGTGTTTACAGCACTTTCAACTGGTTTTAAAATAACCGGTGGTGTAAGCCTTAAAACTTTAACGGTTAATAATGATTTGACTTTGTCTGGCGCAGATAATTCAATCCTTAATATAGGTGTTGGTGGAACTTTGGGTTCGAATGCCTTTACAAACACTTCTTATGCTCCTCTTGCTTCCCCCACATTTACTGGAACAGTCACTAATAATGGATCGTTCGCGGGAAGTGCTGTTCTATCTTCGGTCAATGGCGGAACCGGTGTTGCTAATGGCGGCACCATAACCTTGGGAGGTAATCTAATTACAAGTGGTGCTTTTGCAACAACATTAACCTCTACTGCAACGACTAATGTTACATTACCTACCAGCGGAACGCTTTTCGGTACTGCAGTAGGATCAATTACTTCTTTGCAGTTAAATACGTCGTTAAATGATAAAACAGGAAGCGGCTTTGCAGTTTTCTCAGACTCACCAACTTTTACAGGTACTCCAATTGCTACGACTCAGGCTTTTGTAGATAATTCAACCGCAGTTGCTACAACGGCCTTCGTGCAAGCGAAAATTCCGTCCTATTCGCGTGTTGGTAGCAATGCTCAAAATATTACAACAACTTTGGCTGATATTACAGGGTTGACATTTGCAGCTACAGCAAATTCGGTTTATGAATTTGAGGCTGTTTTAAGCGTTCAATCTTCATCTGCTGCCGGAAATTCTTATGCAGTGAACTATTCAGGTGCGGGGGGTGCGACTGTTGAAGCGCAAATAACCGGAACTTTAGCAGCAGCAACCCAGAAGACTTTAAGAATAAATGGCTTAAATGTAGCAGCTACTCCGTTTGTTACCTTTGTTGGTGCTGGTGGAATTTTAATAAAAGGAATATTTACAACAGGGTCAAATGCAGGGAATTTTGTTATTCGTCATGCCAAAGTAACGAGTGGAACTTCAACAGTATTTGCTAACTCCTTTTTAAAAGTGACTAGAATTCTATAACTGTAAACTTATCATAATATGGAAAAGAGTTCTATATTCCAGCCTATGTGAGCAACTGCTCAGACTTTTGATTTACAAATCCGGTGAGTTTGTCGGTACTCTTACTCCAAAGTTTAAGTTTATTTGAGATTTGTTTTGTAGTGTTTGTCTACCTTAGCCAATGAAATAGTTGATTTGTTCTTTAGTCAAAGAACTTCTTTACTATGGATGCAGATAGCTGTGTAATTTATAAGGCTCTAAGTATATTCAATAAACAGTGTGCGAAAAATAGAAACGTAACAAGCAATGAATATCCAGATTTGTATTCTCTAACTATGAATTTGCGACTCTTTATGCTTTGTTGATTGCAATTTTTTGTATAGTACTTACAAGTTCTCGATGAATGATTGAAGGCTATCATCAGGCTGTAAGTTAAGCTTCTTTTTCAATCTTTTGCGAGCTATATTTACTGAGTTAGGCGAAGTGTACGTTATTGATGCTATTTCTTTACTACTCATGTTCAATTTAAGAAATGCACAAAGTCGTAGCTCATATCGAGTGAAATCACCATACTTGTTTTTTAGTTTAGTTAAGAATCCTTGATGTGCACTTTCTAAGTGCATTTCAAAATCATCCCAATCTATTGAGTAAGCTTTAGAGTATAACAATCGTTCAGTCTTAGCTAACGTTTCCTTAAAAATTGAAGTGCTGGCATTCCCTGCCTGCTCTCTTATAAGGGCTAGTTGTTTTATTATTGCAATTTTAAGCTCATTTAATTGCTGTATGTCGATCAGTCTAGCTGTAAGTTGGCTTTGGATTAGGCTGTTTTGTTGTTTGATTTTTAGATAGGCTTTTGAAAGACTTAGCATATTCTCAACTCTGGCAACTAGTTCGATCTCATCAATAGGTTTACGAAGATAATCGGATGCCCCCGAACCTAGCGCAGTAAAAATATTAATGGCTTCAATCATAATCCCAGTCGCAATTATAATAGGAATATCTTTTGTAGCTTCGTTTTCTTTAAGCAGTCTTGTGGCTTCAATCCCATTTAATTGAGGCATTTCCCAATCCATTATGATCAAATCGGGATATTCGAGGTTTGCAATTTCATAAGCGGATTTTCCGTTCCCAGTAGTCAATATTGTATATTCAGAATTTCTCATTAATATGCTCACAATATGTTTTATTATGTGTATATCGTCATCTGCAACCAATATTTTGTATTTACCCATAAAAATTATATCAATTAATTTATTCCACTCTAATAAATCCTATGAATGGATTTTTAATATTTAGATCTTTTTGCAAATGTATGAAAATAATTAATACGTTAGTTAATGTTATCTGTAGCAATAAATTCTACACAGCTAGTATTATTTGTGTTTGATATTCTATTTTGCTGTTTTTTTTTGCTGTTTGAAAACGAATAATAGTTAATTGTCAAGAGTGTGCGATAATATGTATTTAGCTGGATAAATTTATGATTCGACCTACTGATTGAAGACTCTGTTAATTCATTATTTCCTATTAGAATCTATGCTAATATACTGATAATCTGTTTTTTGTGTTAGATAGCTTCGTTTGTTTTTTTTGTATTTTTACTTATAGACGTATAGTGTTAGTATTATCGAATTAGGTAAATATTTGATGGAAAAGTGCTGTCTCGCCTCTAATAAACCACAGCTATAGCAGTGGTTGTAGCAGCTGCAGAAATCGATCAAAATTACTTTTTTTTATCTGTAAATGTACCCCAAATGTACCTTGATAGTGAAGTGGGAGTTGAATGTATTTTGGTATTTTTACTGAAATTTTAGGAGTCTAAAGTTAGATGAGAATTATCAGGGAAGTGTCCACTTATAAATTGATTTAATGAAATATTACGTAATTATCTGCTGAGTATAATTTGAATTCTATTTCTATTCGAAGTTTGTTTTATTGCTGGTTCTGCAAGGTATAGGTTATATGAGGCTCGATTTTTCTAAAATAATATTCGTTTTAGGTAGTATTGTACCTAATAGCTGCACATTGACCAAATCCTTACGAATTCAATGACCCGGTTTTTATTTTAGGCTAATGTCGTATCGTAAGTAGTAATAAAGTGAATTATTATTCTTTTAATCTAAGGGTGATAATGTCAGATGAAATTTCTTGAATGTTTTAAATTACTGTTTTGTTTTCTCTCTAATGTGAAGACTGAGTCTTAGAGGTGATCTGTTCCTCTAAGACTCTTTCGATTTGAGGATTGAGTTTTGGATGTACGATCTCTAGCTTGGGAATACTATATCTGTAGGTACATATTCCACTGATAATGAATCAAAGTACAATGTTTTGAACAACTGAAGCTCGCAATATAAATGTTTAGCACGAAAGTGTCATTTTTACGCACATTCAAAAAGGCAACAAACTATATACATTTGCCCGTAGGATAAAGAAAAATGGAAATTAGTACCGTGGAGCGGTCTGTTTTCAGCAATTATACTTTGATTACTTGTTTGTTTTCTGAAATGGCGGCAAAACAGCATTTGTTTTGCCGCCATAATTTCTATTGATTACCTGATATTCAATAGAAATAGTATCAATATATTTTATATTAAAATAATCCACTCTACTTGATATATTTTATGACAAATTCAACGAAAATTCCGCCATTTCCTTCAGCTACTTCAGCTATAAAGTTAGTGCAAGATGATATTACTGATGGTTTTTATATTATAGGTATAGAAGATACGGCACGGTTAATAGTGAGCGATTTGAACTGCAAAGTGCTGATTAAAAAAGAGGTGGCGAACGAAGAGCTTATTTCGATAAGCTCATTTCGAAAAGGAATATACATCGTCCGGATTACAACTGCTACCGGTATGGTGGCAAAGAAATTGGTGAAATCCTGATAGAAAGAACTTAAGAATTGATGGCTGATTATAACAGATCAAGAATATAACTACTACAAACACCATAAAAACAAAATTATATGAAGAAAACCTTACTTTTTCTTTTTGCATTATTATGTCTCTCAGCAAACAGCTTTGCAGCAGGTGACTGGGGCACATGCGGGGTTTCAATTACCAAAGACGGTAATTCCCCTTATATTTACAGCTTTGACAATGGAGGATGGACAGATGGAACCTGGGGGAGTAACATTCATTTTGATGGATTAGACTTTGGGACTCCAGCGGCATTAGTATTAAACGGAGGAGCAGGAAATGCTTGGACAGACGACACCCCGGGCCATACTTCCGCTTCATTTGTACTGTACTATCGTGTATATAAAAATGGAACTACGCCGGGCAGCTGGTTACAGATAGCTCTGGATAATCAGAGTTATAGGTCCGGAAATCAATATATTTATGACAAAACAAATGCCGGAATTGATATTCTGGCACTCGCTACAG
>Ga0302215_10000811_pt1 | contig 22826 bp, 14 predicted proteins | sample II_Fen_N3_1_FD_194580 | JGI IMG/M metagenome (GOLD analysis project Ga0302215, IMG submission 194580) | Peat permafrost microbial communities from Stordalen Mire near Abisko, Sweden - II_Fen_N3_1 | ecosystem: Environmental > Terrestrial > Soil > Wetlands > Permafrost | place: Sweden: Abisko... | reverse complement strand
GTAAGATATTGATGTTTCGACTTTCCACCAATAAAAAACGCCTCAATTTTGAGGCGTTTTTTGTTCTATTTAGTTGAAATCTATTCTTCTTCTTCAACAACTTCCAGATTCGATTCAATTTCGAAAACCGAAAGTTGGCGACGGAAAATTTCATCAAGAGAAATCTGGAAAGTTTCGGTATGAGCAATGCCGGGAATCAGTGTCAAATGTTCAAGAATGATTTGTAATAAATGACGGTTGTCTTTGGCATAAATCTTTACAAACATGGAATATTTTCCCGTTGCATAATGGCATTCCACTACTTCAGGAATTTTTTTCAATTCTTCCACAACAGAGCCGAACATTTTAATGTCGCTCAGCGTAATTCCAATATAAGCACAGGTCTGAAAACCAACTTTATAGGTGTCAACCACAAATTCAGAACCTTTGATAATCCCTGTATTACGTAATTTTTGAATCCGTTGATGGATTGCTGCGCCGGAAACATTACATTCGCGCGCTACTTCCAAAAATGGAATTCGGGCATCCTGCGAGATCAACTGAAGTATTTTTTTGTCTAATCTGTCAATTTGATGTTGTGCCATAGTATTATAATTATCTGAATATTGGTTAGCCGGTTTTAATTATCGAAAATTTAATGCAAATATATTTAATATTTTTCTATTTCGTTCTATTTTTCCAATAAATTGATAGCTAAATGTGTAAAAATATACGATTTAACGATATTTTCCTTCGTGACAGTCTTTCAAAACACTTAAATAGCTTTGGTAACGGGACGAACTGATAAAATGCTTTTCGATTGCCTCTAAAACTGCACATCCGGGTTCATGAACATGCGTGCAATTTGCAAATTTGCATTTAGACGAGAAAGCAAATATTTCTTTAAAATAATGACCTATTTCAGCTTCTTCCATGTCAATAGTTCCAAATCCTTTAATTCCCGGAGTGTCAATAATATGTCCGCCTGATTGCAGTTCAAACATTTCTGAAAATGTGGTTGTGTGCATTCCTTTGTTGTGATACGATGAAATTTCAGCGGTTTTAGCCAGTGAATGCGGAGCAATGGCATTAATCAAGGTTGATTTTCCAACACCTGAATTCCCGGAAAAAAGTGTGGTTTTATTTTTCAGAAACAGAATTAATTCATCAATATTCGTTGAATTTTTCGCAGAAATTTTAAATGTCGGATAATCCAGTGACGAGTATAAATGTACCAGGCCATCAAGAAACTCAGTTTCCTCTTCTGAAAAACGGTCAATTTTGTTAAAAACGATACAAGCCGGAACCCGATAGGCTTCGGCTGTTGCTAAAAACCGATCGATGAAGATTGTAGAAGTTTGGGGATAGTTTACCGTGACAATAAGTGCTACCAAATCCAGGTTGGCCGCTATAATCTGAGAATGTTTTGATAAATTGGACGAACGACGAACGATATAATTTCGTCGGTCATTAATAGCATGAATCATAGCTGTTCCATCCTCATTTTTCTCAAATTCGACCATGTCGCCAACGGCAATAGGATTGGTACTGCGAATTTCCTGCATGCGAAAATGACCTTTTATTTTGCATTCGAATAATTCGCCGCTATCAGTTTTTACCTGATACCAACTGCCTGTGTTTTTCACAACTAATCCTGTCATATTATTCAGCAGTAAGCGGTAAGCAGTAAGTAGTAAGTATTTGACTTATAAATTTAATCATGGTATTTATTCATTTTTTCATTAGCATATTGGCACATTAAAATGCTTCCGTAGCTGTTATGTAAAATTGCAATTTATTATCGTAATTGTTTTTTGCTAAATCGACTCGTAAATGCACGCGGGCATCATTCAACCGATAACGCAAACCAGCTCCATATGCAAGTTTCAATTTATCAATTTTATAATCCGAGCTATTCATTACATCACCAACTGAGCAAAATATTGCCCCTTTCAATCGTTTGTAAATCGGCAAACGATATTCGGTTTGAGCCATTAGCATTACGTTGTCGCGATACATTCCCTGTCTGAAACCACGCAAAAAATCCCGTCCGCCAACCGTAGGTAATAATTCGAAAGGAATTCCGTTTTTCCCCAAAATTCCATCGCAGTAAACTTGCCATGCAAAAACATGCGAATCGAAAAGCGGAACAAATTGCCTGAAATCAAGCATAAATTCCTGCAACGAATATGTACTTCCCCAGCCTGATTTCGAAACAGTAAAAGAAGTTTTTGCAAAAATACCATTTTTCGGGTAAAATTGGTTATCTCTGCTGTCATATGCTGCAACTATTCCAACATTCAGTTGCGAAAATGGATTCCAACCATCGTTTCCAAATCGTTGAAAAATGGCAGTTTTATTTGTTTGAAAGGCAGAATCGGTTAATAATTTTTCATAACGAAATGAAAAAGAAGCTCCAATCAGAAAATGATTTGAAATAATATATTGTGGCTGAAAAAGCAAGGATACGTTTTGAGAAGTAAAAGCCTGTTTTACAGTAGTGGTTTTGTTTCCAATTCCAAAATAATAATCGGGATAACTCCGAAAATTCAGATTGGAATACAAATACCATTTATTGGAATTGAAAAATATCTTTGGTGTAGCATTAAATGTAAACTGATTGAGAAAAGTATAGACAGCACTTCCTGAAATGGAACTTATTCGACTTATATCTTTACTTTTGAAATAATATCCATACGCTATTCCGGGTGCTACGCTGGTTTCCTGTTGGTATGATGCGTGAGGAATAATAAACAGACTTTTGCGGGAGACAATACTATCCGATTGTTCTTCGGCATAAATCAGCGCAGCAAATATCAATTGTAGAAATAAAAACAAATGCCTTTTTAGCATACTAGATGGTCTTAAAAAACATCAGTCATTCCATTTAAAAATGAAATGACTGAAATTCTTTCAATTGTAAATTCTTAAATTGCGCATTTTTAAACGGTCATTATTTCTTTTTCTTTGGCAAAATACAAGTCGTCAATTTTCTTGATAAATTTATCATGAATCTTTTGAATACTCACTTCTGCATCTTTTTCCATATCTTCCGGAAGTCCTTCTTTTACCATTTTTTTGAAATGTTCAATGGCATCACGGCGTGCATTACGAACGCTGATTTTAGCGTCTTCGCATTCGGCTTTCGATAGTTTTGCCAACTGTCGACGCCGTTCTTCGGTTAGTGGTGGAATTCCCAAGCGAATGGTTTCACCGTTGTTCATCGGAGTAATTCCAACATCAGAATTCAGAATTGCTTTTTCAATCACTGAAATTAATGCTTTTTCCCACGGTTGAATTGTAATGGTTTTTGCATCGGGAGTTGTAACGGTTGCAACGCTTGAAATTGGCACATGTTGACCATAATAATCTACTTTTACACCATCCAGAATACGCGGATTAGCTTTGCCGGCACGGATATGAGCCAACGCCTCGTCCAAAAACAAAACTGTTGCTTCCATGCTTTCCTCCGCATGTGTAAGTAAGGGTTTTACGTCTAGCATAAATAATTTTTAGTTTATAAAGTTTTAAAGTTCGAAAGTTCGAAAGTTTATAAAGTTCATCAAACAAACTTGTAACATTATAAACTTACTACTTTATGAACTGCTGTCTAATTTTTTACTAATGTGCCGATTTTTTCGCCTAATATCACTTTTTTCAGGTTTCCAACAGTATCCATGTCGAAAACATAAATCGGCATATTGTTTTCTTTACACATGGTGGTGGCAGTCAAATCCATTACTTTTAAATTGCGGTTATAAATTTCGTCGTACGTAATTTCCTCAAATTTGGTTGCTGATTTATCTTTTTCAGGATCGGCTGTATAAATACCATCAACACGTGTTCCTTTAAGCATTACATCAGCTTCAATTTCAATGGCACGAAGTGAAGAGGCTGTGTCAGTTGTGAAAAAAGGGTTGCCAGTACCGGCTGAAATTATGATTACTTCACCACGTTCCAGTCCGTCAATGGCTTTTCGTTTGCTGTAATATTCTCCAACAGGTTCCATGCGAATAGCTGTAAGAACGCGCGATTTTACCCCGGCAGCCTGAAGTGCGGAATTCAATGCCAAACTGTTGATAACCGTTGCCAACATGCCCATTTGGTCGCCTTGAACCCGGTCGAAACCTTTGGCTGAACCACTTAAGCCTCTGAAAATATTTCCACCGCCAATAACGATACCAAGTTGCATGCCAAGAGCTGAGATTTCGGCAATTTGCGAAGCATATTCACCGAGTCGTTTTTCATCGATGCCGTATTGCTTGTCACCCATAAGCGATTCTCCGCTCAACTTCAACAAAATGCGTTTAAATGCTGTCATAGTTTTATTTTTTAGCAAAAGTAACTGATTTGAATCGTTTCTGCAAATGAAATGAAAAATTTTGTAATGAACAAAGCCTGAGAATAATAAACTTTTAGATTGAAAAATCCGGTTTTTGTTTTTGCGATTTTCGTTGTTTTATCAAAATTAAAGCGTCAAATAGTACTACAATTACACCCAAACCTAAGCATATCCAATAACCCCATAGTTTAATACCTCCAAAAATATTTAAAAGACCACCCGGACAGGTAAAATAAAAGAATATCAGTGCCAGAAAATTTATAAGATGAAAAATAGTATTAGAATCTTTCAGTTTGACTACCAATCCAATTATCCATAAAATAAAGGCAATCGCAGCACCGCATTCTAAAATCAAAATCTCTGATACCCCTAACAAATAACCAACTCCGCTAAAATTGTCGTCAGGGCGCAAAATAAGTTTTAGTAATTTAGATTTTTTCGAAAGTTTTTCGGTTATTCCTTGTTTTGTGCTGTCGTTTGATTGTGTGATGGAATCAGTCGAAGCCGTTAGTTTCGTATTAGTTTGAGTTGAATCCATTGCAATCAGAGTTGAATCTGTTACAGGAGTTGTTTCGGCTTTCTTTGGTTCACATCCTGCAGGGAAAAATGGCAAAAAGAATGCGAGTAAAACCATTATTTGCAGGTACTTTGAAATCTTTTTAAGATTTTTCATACTTGGTTGTTTTAGTTATTAATTTATGAATTAAAGCAAAAGTAGTGAAAAAATTGAAAACATTCAATATTTTATAAGAAAGTGCAATGTAGCGAAAAATTATTTTTCGTTTGAACTTAAAATTAAGTTGATATGAAAAATATAACGTTGTTTTAAAATAGAAAAGGCTGCCTTTTATTAGAAGACAGCCTCTCATTAGTGACCCGGAATCGTTTATTCTTTAATAATTTTATGAACACTTCTTCCTTGTTGTGTCATTACTTCAATTAAGTACATTCCATTACTCAGGTTATCTAAATTGATATCTGTCTTATAAACATAAGATTTTAATAATGAACCTTGTAAATTGTATACTTTTACATCTTTAACAGCGGTTGAAGATGTAATATAAACATAATTGTTTGTTACTGACGGAAAAACGGTACAACTTGAATCAAAAGTTGGTGCAATAAGTCCGTTTGGCAAGTTAACAACACGGTCTGTAAATATCAGTAAGTCTCCCGGTTGCATTGTAATTGTCATATTAGTATTCGAAACGCTAAATTGCGATCCGCTCAACAAATTGTACCAAATACCAGTGCTGGAAAAAGCAGGATTAGCAGTTATGGCAGTAGTTCCAAAGTTTCCTAACATTACCATATTAAGATCAGAATGAGCCAGTCCAATGCGACGGCCTGAATTCCAGTCGTTTGCACCAATGTTCAAAGAAAAATTCCCCTGAGTAAAAGCTTTCGGGTAAAGTTTCCGTAAATTCATTATTTTTGAAGAAGCTTCCATTGCAGCTTTTCGCAATGGAAGAGACAACCAGTTCCATGCAGGTTGTTTTTCGTTTGTTCTTCCACCGTTTGAGTTTATCGAATAATCGTAGCCCATTTCACCAAATTCATAAATCATTTTTGGACCCGGAATGAGCGTAGTAAATGCAATATTTACCGGAATTCGACTTAAACGGGCAATAGAATCGGTCATAAGAGTTCCAGCTCCATACATTTTAGCCTTGTAAAAGTTTCGTTCTTCGTCGTGACTTTCAGCGTATCCAACCCATTGGCGCGGTGTCGTAACCATTCCGGAGAAATCGCTACTGCTTTGATAACCCATTGCCGATTGACAATATGCATTATTTGAATTGCGCCACAAATACATTCCCATGTTGGCCAAAGCTGTTTCTTCATCGTTGTTGCAGAAATGTTCAAGAATAAACATAGCATCACCTTTCACAGCTTTCACTGCATTGTAATAATCGCTAAGATTGTTTATGCGGGATTGATCATAATTACTTGCTGTGGCTTCTGTGCTTTGTGTTTGCGTGAATCCTTTTGTTAAATCCATGCGGTATCCGTCAACTTTGTATTCCGTAATCCAATATTGCAAAACCCGTTTGAAATATTCTTTAGTTCCGGAGAAACTATGATTGAAATCGTTGAGCACACTATAAGGATGTGGTGCAACAGCATTCATCCATGGATTGTTTGCTGCGGGTCGGTTATTGGTGGAATCCCAGTATAATGCTGCAAAAGGACAAATACCTGATGCCTGATTGAACACCATATCCAAAAATACTGCTATTCCACGTTTGTGACATTCGTCAATAAATTTTTTATACGTTTCAGGTGTTCCGTAGGCTTTGTCCGGAGCAAAATAATGATTCGGATTATACCCCCAACTGTTATTGCCATCAAATTCCTGAACTGGCATTAGTTCTACTGCCGTAATCCCCAGATTTTTCAAATAATCCAGTTTCAATATGGCTGCATTTAATGATTTTTCTGGAGTAAAGTCGCGTAATAATAATTCATAAATAACCATGTTTTCTTTTGAAGGCATGGTGAAACTTGGAACTGACCAGTTATAAGCAGCCTTGGCTGTTTGCAAAGTTGCAACCAGACCGTCAGTCTTGCCAACAGGATATGGTTTTAAATTTGGGAAAATTGAATAATATTGGTTAATCCATTGGTCATTCCATGGATCGAGAACCAATTCGGTATATGGATCACTTACTTTCAGAGTGCCATCGACAAGATATTGAAATCCATAAAGTTTACCTGGAGTTAGCCCGGTTATTGTTAGCCACCAGTAATTACCATCACGTTTCATTTGATATGAATTCAACTGACTCCAATTATTAAAATCACCAATAACAAATACATTATTTTTCCCCGGCGCATACATAAGCAAAGTTGCTGTAGTGTTGTCAATATAATTGATTCCATCTTTTAGTCCTGCAGGTCTTGCCTGATCTGTTACCGGTGCAGGAACACAAACCTGAATAGTATCTGCCGCGATCACTCCGCTTAAACTTGCCTGAGCAATTAAAGTATAGTCATTGGCAGTTGCAAAAGTGTACGAATAACTTAATGTTGAAGCCGATGTTGCTGTTTGAACACTCGTTCCATTTATAAGTAAATTAAGATTTGAAGCAATCGATGATCCGAATTGAATGTTCATAACCGTTCCGGCAATGACACTCGTACTTGATGTTGGGTTTGTAAACAATACATTTAAACCGGCAGTGTAGACATTAACAAAAATATCTCCTCCGCTTGCAGTTTTTCCTGTTTTTGTTCCATCTGCATTTCTGAAAACCAAAGCAATTTGTTTGATAGTTTCCGTTGAAGGAACACCAAGAAAAGTCTGAATGTCGGGACCAATAGTGAGCTTCCACAAATTTGTGCCAATATTCGTGCACATGTTTTTGGATGTGTTTGCTTTTGCATCAGTTGCACTGGTTGGCCATGTAGTCAACACATATTTCCAATCCGATGAGCTTGCACTTTTGTCGGTTATGACCCCAATATGAGCGTAAACTCCTGTTGTAAGTCCTTTTAATGCGGCGTTTCCGACAGATGCATCAAAAATTATATCAAATGAGACACCCGTTTGTGTAATAAAAGTAGGATTGGTTGTAACTTGTGACCAACTTAATATGGATAGAAACAGGATTGAGAAAGATAAAATGATTTTTTTCATAATTTAGATGAATACGTTGTCTGACAATTTTAAGAGAATATTTTTCTATGTTATTTTAACTAACTAAGGCTGACCAATCAAGTCAGCCTTAGATAAGTTTTATAAAACGTCGGTTAATAAAATCAATAACCGTTGTTTTGAATCAGGTTCGAGTTAGCATTTAAGTCTCCTGCAGGAATTGGGAAAATATTATAATCAGCAGGAAAATTCTTACCGGCAGCAACATTTGCTTTCCAGTCCCATGTATAACCGGTGTCTCCACCATACATTTTAAAACGAATTAAATCCATTCTTCTTCTTCCTTCGAAGAAAAATTCACGTGACCATTCATCAATAATATTTGGTAAAGTCAATGTAGTAAACTGAGTTGCCCCGGCTCTTGTTCTTAAAGCATTAACGGCCTGAAGTGCAGTATAACTGCCAACCTGAGCGCTTGATAATCGTGTTACAGCTTCAGCATAAGTAAGATATGCTTCTCCGGCCCGCATAAATGGAATGTCCATATCAACATATTTTGGATCGTGTGTAGCACCACCATCTGCTCTGATGTTTGTAAATTTGGTGACCTGAAATCCCTGAGGGAAAAGAGTTGGAGTTGAAATATTTAAATTTACACTAACTGATTTTTTATCAAATAAGGCACGGGCATCTTTTATAGAAGATGTAAGTGCAGTAGTTAAATCAGCCCCATCTGAAAAGAATCCGTTTACTCCTGATCCTGTTGCGTTAGGTACGAAAAATTTCTTAATCAAAGTTGCTCTTGCACGATTTCCAGCCCATTGTTCAGTAGTTCCCCATGGTTTCATTCCTGTTGCATGTGTGGAAGCAATCAGGAATAATGAGGTTCCCCATGCTTGTGTTTTTATACCATCAGCAGCAATTGGAAAAATGATTTCATCTGGAGCTTTGTTAACTTGAGAACCATCAATTGTTCCGGCATTATCTCCCATAAACAGTTGTTTGAAAACTGGGCAAAGAGTATAACCGGAAGTATGAATTACAGAATCTGCATATAGTGCAGCTTCCGTCCAGCGTGGAGTTCCGGCAACAGCTGTTACTCCGGTAGAAGCAGGAACAGTCGTATAAACTTCTGCATTTAGATATAATCTTGATAAAAGCAACCAAGCTGCAGCTTTATCTAATCTGTAATATGGTGCTGTTTTGGGTTCATACATAGTTGCAGCACAGGCTTTCAACTCTTTTTCAACATAAACAAATAGATCTGCTCTTTTAATCTGTTTAGGAGGAGTTAAACTTACCACTTCAGTAAATGGAACATTTCCAAAGAAGTCCATTAAATAATAATAAGCAGTTGCACGTAGGAATCTTACTTCAGCTCTTTGTTTAAGTGTTTTTTCATCGGTCATCCCGACAGTTTGTTCCATAAAATGGTTACAAATTGTAACTGTAAAGTAAAAGCGTGCGTACAGACCGTTAGTAATTGTACTTTGAGAAGACCAGTTATTGAAATTCAGTTCAACAACTTCTGCATCATTCCATGAACAAAGTGCTTCGTCTGATGCAAGCTCATTGCAATTCCACAAACATCTGTAGATAGAAAAACGGCCTTCATCCAAGCCGGCGATATCACTAATACCTGCCGGTCCTTGCTGGCCGGTTAAAGCATAAGATGCGTATACTTTGGCAAAAACTTCGTCCTGATTAAATGTTTGAGTCTGTTGTGGATTTATAGGTGTCACATTTAGGTCATTCACACACGAAGACAGTATCATTGTGAATAAAACCACCACAAGGAATATTATATTATTTTTCTTCATATTCTTAATTTTTAAAGGCGTTATTAAAATGATAAACTAAGACCAAGCACGGTTACAAGGGGTCTCGGGTATATATTACCGTCAATACCTCCATAAACTTCCGGATCAAGTCCTTTGTATGCAGTAATTACAAACGGATTTTGAACAGCGATTGAAATTCGACCGCTTGAAATTACTTTAAAGAGTTTCTTAAAGCTATAACCCAAGGTAATATTATCACACTTTAAGAAAGATGCATTCTGAACAAAATAATCTGAAGTGAATGTTAATGCAGAAGTCCCCTGAAAATTTCCAACTAATGATGATGTCATTAAATTATTGAAATTTCCCAACGATGACCAAACACCATCTTTTGATACATTCAGATTTCCTGACTGCACAGCATTATACATATAGTTTCCAATACTTGCTCGTAAATTAAATCCAAAATCAAAATTCTTATAATTAATTCTGGAAGAAAATCCCAACGTTACATCCGGATTGGCATTATGGAAATAATACTTATCTTTATCACCAATAATTGAATCGCCATTCATATCCACAAAAGCATCCAGATTGGTATATTTACCAAGTGATTGATTGTTTGGATCTTTGTATGCGCCAGCTTCAATTGGTCGTCCTTTAGAATCATATTTTTGCTTCAACACCCAGAATGAATAAGCAGGTTGACCAACAGTAAAGACCTGAGTTGTTCCCTGGAAAGTTCCACCGGTGCTTACATAATAGCCATCTCCTATACCTGTTGTAAGCTTAGTAATTATATTCCTATTGTAAGATGCGTTGAAAGACATTTCCCATGAGAAATCCTTTGTTGTAATTGGTCTTGCATTAATTGTCAATTCTAATCCATTATTTTGCAATGTACCAATATTACTTACAACTACGTTTTTGAAATTAGTTCCGGCAGGTACACTAACAACATTAATAAGATCAACTGTTTCTCTGTAATAATAATCCAACGATGCAGTTAGTTTATTATTCCACAAACCAAGATCTAACCCTGCATTTGTTGTTCTTGTTTCCTCCCATTTTAGTTTTTTATTGTATGCATCAGGCCGTGAAGTTGCATTATAAACACTATCAAAAGGATAAAATGCACCGCTGATATTGGCAGAATAAACCGGAATATATGCGTAATCCGGATTTGAAATTAAAGTACCAGAAAGATTTTGTTGTCCCGTTACCCCATAACCCAATCTGATTTTCAGGTCTGAAATTGTAGAATTATCTTTCATAAAATCCTCTTCAGTCACTTTCCATGCTAAAGCAGCTGATGGGAAAAGTCCCCAACGATTTTCGGGTGAAAAGCGTGAACTTCCATCATCGCGTAATGTAACTGTTGCCAGATATTTATCTGCAAAGTTATAATTCAAACGTCCAAAGAATGAAACCAAATAACTTTCAGTTTTAAACATGGGTGGAGCCTGATAGTTATATCCTACATTTTGTCCTAAGTCTGTATTATAAACAGTCTTATCAAGACCCTGATATACATAGTATTCCTGGCGATAGAAATGTTGCCATTCGTATCCACCCATTATATTGATAGAATGTTTACCCAAATCCTTAACATATTGCATGTAGAAATTCAAAGACTTATTGCTTTTACTTTGATTAGAATAGCCGGTTCTTCCAAAAGGATAATCGGCTAAAGCCATTGAATCTTCTTGCAATGTTTGAATTCCATAAGATGATTCCATACCAACACCAAGATGTGCTCTTAATTCAGGTAAGAAATGAAATTTATAATCGGCATCAGCACTTCCGATAAAGTCCTGAGCATTAGAAATGTCTTGTTTCTGGTTTAATAATCCTACGGGATTGGCAGTAGCCAACGTATTCCCGGTAACAGGTCTCCATTGCCAATAACCACCATAAGAAGCAAACATCGGGTCAGTTGAAGTAACCGGTTGAGTTGGATCCATTCCAGCGGCTGAGCCAAGTGCTCCACCATCTGCAAAACGGTTTCTGACTAACATACCTTTTGCATTTATGTTGATTTTTAAATGATCATCAAAAAATGACGGATTCAATATTATTGCTCCCATTAATCTTTCAAAATTGGAAGTTTTAATAATACCATCCTGATTGGTATAACCAAGGGAAGCTCTGTAGGGTAAATTCTTGATTCCTCCTGTAAAGCTCAGGTTGTGATCATGACTTAATGCAGTTTGAAATATGTGATTGTACCAATCTGTATTTGCATTTCCAAGATAACCTCTGATTTTGTTGGCGGATAATGTGTCGGCTGAAGTTATTAAAGGATTTTTTGTTGACCACACCGAATCAACATATGCCTTAAATTGATTACCGGTCATAACATCAAGTTTTCTTTTTACTGAACTTGCTGAAAAACTGCCATCATAAGTCACCTGAAATTTTGAATTTTTATCTCCTTTTTTAGTCGTGATAATAATAACTCCATTGGAAGCACGTGAGCCATAAATGGCAGTCGCAGAGGCATCTTTCAAAACAGTAAAGCTTTCAATATCATTCGGATTAATAGTACTTAATGGGTTTGCAACACCTTTAATACCATCATTATCCATGGCTAATCCATCGATGACAATTAACGGATCATTGCTCGCATTTAAAGAAGAACCTCCACGAATACGTATTGTTGCTCCGCCACCCGGCGTTCCACCACCTGAAGTTACAACTACGCCAGATACTTTTCCTACAAGTAAATCCTGAGCTGAAGTTGTCATTCCTTTGTTTAATTTGTCGGGTTTGATTGCTGTTAATGAACCTGTTGCATCAGATTTCTTCACAACACCATAACCGATTGCAACTACTTCATTAAGAGTAACTGCATCTTCTTTCATCTGGATAACCAAACTCTTTCTTCCTTCAATTGGAATTTCAATGGGTTGATAACCAATATATTTGATTACCAGTGTAGCATTAGATGCTACTGATGAGAATGAAAATTCACCATTTAAATTGGTGATGGTACCATTTTGTGTACCTTTTACAAGAATGTTGGCGCCGAGAATCGGTTCTCCATTTGTAGCATCTTTAACTACACCTGATACGGATATTTGTTGTGCATTGGCAGTTATACCAAAAACAAATAACACAAAAATGGCTCCAAATGTGCGCAATTTTAGCTTAAAGTGATTGTACTTCATGCATTAAGTTTTTTTAAGGTTGAAACTTGAATTTAATTAAATCTAACTTAAATAAATTATCGTTGTATTCTAATCGTTGTTCTATATATTTAGTATTAAGCTTTATATAGAAAAATAGATTTTTCCAATAATTTATAGGAGCAAAAATAGAGTATTAATGATTATTTGTAATCATTGTTTCTTATTATAATTAGAAAAATAGAACGCAAACGTTTGCGATATGTTTTTAATTTTTTTGAGAAAATAATTTTTTATTCGGATAAACTATTTTACTTTTGCAAAGCAGAATAAATGAAGCATTATCCTTTCTTTAAATTATTATGTTTACAATTGATTATTTCTATTGATTATCAATAGTATAACGCATAGTTTGATTTATCTGCAACTATCAAATCTGATTTTTTGACCGCTAATATTATTGTATGAAAAAACCTCAAATAACAATTAAAGATATTGCGCGGGCGCTCAATATTTCACCATCAACGGTTTCTCGTGCGCTGAAAAATCATCCGGACATCAGTCAGGACACAAAAGACTCAGTAAATAAATATGCCAAAGACTTTAATTACAAGCCGAACACATTGGCTTTGAGTCTTCGCATGAGTAAAAACAACACAATTGGAGTAATTGTTCCTGAAATTATTCATTATTTTTTCTCATCTATTCTTTCAGGTATCGAACAGGTTGCCAATAAGGAAGGATTTAATGTAATTATTTGCCAGTCGAGCGAGAATTACGAGAAAGAAGTACGCAACGCTGAAGCATTGATTGCAACCAGAGTTTCCGGCGTTTTAGCTTGTCTTTCAAAACATACCACAAACTACGATCATTTTCAGGAAATTGTTGACAGCGATATCCCATTGGTTTTTTTCGATCGCATTTGTATTGGTATTAATACAGACCGTGTGGTTGTGGATGATTATGTGGGAGCTTTTGCTGCTGTTGAATATTTGATTCAAACTGGTTGTAAACGAATTGCATTTTACAGTTCGCCTTTACATTTGGAAATTTCAAAAAACCGTAAAAACGGATATATGGATGCACTTCGAAAATACGGACTTACCGTTGATGATTCTCTAATTCGTGTTTGCGATACGCGTGAAGAAGCCATTATTATTACACCTGAAATTTTAGACCGGCCCAATCGTCCGGATGGTTTTTTTGCCATTAACGACCATTGTGCAGCTGGAATCTTATATGCCGTGAAACTGGCTAAATTACGTGTGCCTCAGGATATTGCAATCATGGGATTTTCGGATGGAGAATTGGCAAAAGCCTGCGATCCAATGCTTAGTACAGTTGAACAACATGGATATGAAATGGGACTTAATGCCGCAAGTTTATTGTTGGATAAAATAAATGGTGTAACTCACGGACAATATACCAACAAGATTGTGAAAACAAATTTAATAATCAGGGGAACTACAAAATAAATTACTGAATTTAAATCCAAATAAATTTGATATAATACTATGAAGCCACGCTTGACTTTTTCTCAAATATTAAATATGAGTTTCGGCTTTCTCGGAATTCAGTTTGGTTTTGCATTACAAAATGGAAATGCATCCCGAATCCTTATGACTTTTGGAGCAGATGTTCATCATTTAAGTTGGTTTTGGTTGGTTGCTCCGATTACTGGAATGTTAATTCAGCCGTTGGTAGGCTATTTTAGCGATAAAACATGGACCCGATTAGGACGTAGAAGGCCTTATTTCTTAGCAGGAGCAATTCTAACCAGCATTGCACTTATTTTAATGCCAAATGCACCTCATTTATCAAATATTATTGCACCTATGTTTGTTGGAGGTGGTTTGTTGATGATAATGGATGCTTCTATTAATATTTCGATGGAACCATTCAGAGCTTTGGTCGCTGATAAATTGCCGGAAGAACAACACACATTGGGATTTTCAGTTCAAACGTTGTTGATTGGAATCGGTGCGGTTATCGGTTCATGGCTGCCTTATATCCTTGGAAATTGGTTTGGAGTCTCAAAAGAAGCAGGAGCAAATGGATTAATACCAGATAATGTGACTTATTCATTTTATTTCGGTGCATTTGTATTAATAACCAGTATATTATGGACTATTTTCAGTACAAATGAATATCCTCCTGAGCAATTAGTAGAAGAAACTGTTGAGGAAAAATCTGAAAAATTTTCCATTCCTCCGGTTATGATTCAATTATTACTGGTTCAATTTTTTTCATGGTTTGCCTTATTCTCCATGTGGGTTTACACAACTCCGGCAATTGCTTTGAAGTTTTTCGGAACAACAGATGCCAATTCACCTGCATTTCAAGAAGCAGGTAACTGGGTAGGAATACTTTTTGGAGTTTATAATGGCATTTCTGCAATTTTAGCTTTATCACTTCCGCTTTTAGCAAGAAAACTTTCCAAAAAAGTTACACATTCCATTGCTTTATTTATTGGTGGAATTTCATTACTGTCAATAATATTATTCAAGGATTCGGATTTATTAGTTATTCCAATGATTGGAATTGGAATAGCATGGGCAAGTATCTTGGCAATGCCGTATGCGATGCTTGCTAATTCAATACCACCCAAAAAAATGGGTATGTTTATGGGACTTTTCAATATGTCGATAACAATTCCGCAAATTGTAAGCGGTATAACAACAGGTTTGATTCTTAAATATTTATTTCACGACAATCCGGTTTTATGCATTGTGATGGCCGGAGCTTCATTTATTATTGCAAGTGGATTATCATTACTTATTAATGAAAAGAAAAAATGAAATCCTCAAACCTCAGAGCATTAATTAATTCCAAATAAAAACAAACAGTAAACTTCTCAAAAATCTATATAATATGAACAAATATCTGCAAACTGATCCCTGGTGTATTGTTGAAGAGGGTTTTCATGTAAACAAACAACTTGCATCCGAAAGTATTTTTAGCTTGGGGAATGGGCATATCGGTCAACGTGCCAATTTTGAAGAATATTATTCCGGTGAAACAATGCTGGGTTCTTACATTGCCGGTATTTATTATCCCGAACGCGCTGAACGTGGTAACTGGAAAAACGGATATTCGGATACAAATGACCGCATAATCAATGCACCAAACTGGACAGCAATCAGTGTTCGTTTAAATGACGACAGACTTGATTTGGCCGAATGGGATGTTCAGAATTTTAAACGCATTCTGAATATGCGTGAAGGTTTTCTCGAACGTTCATTCGAAGCGGTTTCATCAAAAGGTCATAGAATTCAGGTTAACGTGAAGCGATTTTTAAGCATGGCGGAAACCGAAGTCGGAGCAATTAGTTATTCCGTGAAATCGTTGAATTACGAAGGTAGAATTTCATTTTTACCATTAATTGATGGTGATGTTAAAAATCAATATACAAATTATAATGAATTGTTTTGGAATGTTTTACAAACAAAAACAGAACAGGATGTGTCGCATCTTTGGGCACAAACCCGCAGAATGGATTTCCATGTTTGCGCAGCATTGACCTATGTTTTGTATAAGAACAACGAACAATTAAATGTAAATCCAACAAAAATCGAGAAAGAAAAAGTTGCCGGATTCAGTATTGGTTGTGATGTACGGGTTGGTGATACAGTTTGCTTAAATAAATACGTTGCGGTTATAAATTCATTGAATCATCCTCGCGAAGAACTGACCGATCGTGCCTGCACGTTGGCTCGTGCTGCAAAGAAAAAAGGTTGGAATAAGTTGTTTGAAGACCACACGGCTGTGTGGGCTGAAAAATGGTTGCAATCTGACATAATTATAGATAGCGATATCGCAGCTCAACAGGCAATTCGTTACAGCATTTTTCAATTGAATCAAACGTATAACGGTAACGATGCACGATTGAATATCAGTCCGAAAGGGTTTACCGGAGAAAAATTTGCCGGAGCAACCCGTTGGGATACGGAAGCGATTTGCATACCGTTTTATTTATGTACAACTCCACAAAACGTATCAAAAAACCTTTTGCTCTATCGATACCGGCATTTGCCAAGAGCCATTCAGAATGCTGAAAAGCTTGGATTCACAAATGGAGCTGCATTGTTTCCGGTTTCAACGTTTAATGGTGGCGAAAGTCATAATGAATGGGAACTGACTTTTGAAGAAGTTCATCGTAATGGAATTATTGCGTACGCAATTTATAATTATATCCGCTATACCGGCGATCAGAATTATCTGGCCGAATATGGACTTAAGGTTTTGATTGCAATTTCTCGCTTTTGGAGTCAGCGCGTAAATATTTCAACAGAGAAGAAAAAATATGTGATTCTGGGAGTTACCGGTCCAAACATGTATGAAAATAATGTGAATAACAACTGGTTTACAAATTATATTGCTGTTTGGTGTCTGCAATATACCATTGAATCAATTGAAAAAGTAAAACAGGCAAATTTCAGAGCATTCGAAGATTTGTCGCAGGATATTCAATTTACCAATGAAGAATTATTCTTGTGGAAAGACATTATAGAAAATATGTATTTTCCTGAAAATAAAGAACTTGGAATTTTCCTTCAACAGGATGGTTTTTTAGATAAAGAACTTATTAAAGCTACAGACATTCCTGAATCGCAATTGCCAATTAATCAACATTGGACCTGGGACAGAATATTACGATCATCGCCTATAAAACAAGCTGATGTTGTACAGGGATTGTATTTCTTTGAAGATCAATTTGATATAAAGATCATAAAAAAGAATTTTGATTTTTACGAACCACTGACCGTACATGAATCGTCACTCTCACCCTGTACACACTCTATTGTAGCCAGTTCAATCGGAAATAAACAAAAAGCGTATGAATTATATTTACGTACGGCCCGACTTGATTTGGATGATTATAATAATGAAGTGGCTGATGGATTGCATATTACGAGTATGGCCGGCACTTGGCTGACTATCGTTCAGGGATTTGGTGGCATGCGAGTAAAAGATGATAAGTTGCATTTTAGTCCTCAAATTCCCGATAAATGGAATGCATTTGCGTTCAATATACTTTTCAGAGGAAATCAATTGAATATTCGCGTAGAGAAAAAGAGAGTTATTATTCAAAACATTAAAGGTGCCGATATTGATTTGTTTGTAAATAATAAATTGATACATATTTCGGCAGAAAGTCAGGAAGAGATTTTGAATTAATCAATTATAATTCAGAAAGTATGAAAAGAATCAGTTTTATTTTGGTTTTGACCCTTGTAATTCTTCAACTTGAAGCAAAAACTCAACCCTGGGTTCAACGTGTCGAACCGGCTTATTGGTGGACTGAAATGAATCAGACCGAACTTCAAATCATGTTGTATGGTATCAATATTAGCAAAACTGATATTTCAATTGATTATCAGGGCGTTTCAATTTCCAAAAAAGAACTGACTGACAATCCGAATTACGTTTTTCTGTATCTGAATATTTCGAAAAATGCACTTCCGGGCAAATTCAAAATTCTGATTAAGAAGGAAAATAAAAAGCAAACTGTTTTTTACGAATTGAAAAAACGCAGAACAGGTTCTGCTTCCAGAAAGAGTTTTACCGAGTCTGACGCCATCTATTTACTTATGCCAGACCGTTTTGCAAATGGAAACTCTTCAAACGATTCAGTCTCAGGTTATCATCAGGGCGTACATCGCGAAATTCCCGGAGCACGACACGGTGGCGATATTGACGGAATTATTTCCAAAATTCCGTATTTGGTCGATTTAGGAATTACTACACTTTGGACAACACCGCTTTTTGATAATAACGATACCAATTACTCATATCATCATTACGCCTGTTCCGATTATTACAAAATTGATCCACGATTAGGTAAAAACGAAGATTATCGCCGACTTTCGGATAGTTGCCATGCAAATGGATTAAAGTTGATAATTGATGTTGTGCCGAATCATTGCGGATCGTCGCATTGGTGGTTGAAAGATTTGCCTGCAAAAGATTGGTTTAATACCTGGCCAACTTTCACTTCTTCCAATTATAGAATGACTGCCTGGACCGATCCTCATGCTGCAGAAAGCGATTTGTATAAACTCACTCACGGTTGGTTCGCGCCCAATATGCCCGATTTCAATCTTCAAAATCCGCTACTTTTCGATTATTTACGTCAGGTTTATACTTTTTGGATTGAGACTGCCAATATTGATGGAATGCGTGTGGATACTTATCCTTATAACGATATTAAAACGGCTGCTCGTTTTATCCAATCCATCCGAAACGAATATCCGGCAATGAATGTGGTGGGCGAGTGTTGGGTAAAAACACCGGCTGAAATTGCTTATTATCAATCCGGGAACAACAATAAAGATGGCTTCGATTCACGATTGACGAGCGTCATGGATTTCTGTTTGAAAGATGTTTTCAGCGCTGCATTTAACGAAAATGAAAGTTGGGATACCGGTATGGCACGGTTTTATTCGCTATACGCGCAGGATTTCGTCTACCCAAATCCAAATATGATTATGAATTTTCTGGATAATCATGATATTGACCGTTTTTCAACATCGGTAAAAAGAGATATTCAAAAATATAAAATGGCGTTAGGTATGTTGATTACGGCGCGTGGTTATCCTCAAATTTATTATGGAACGGAAATTATGCTCGATGGAATTCCCGGTGATTATCAGGGGCATCGGTTTGATTTTCCGGGCGGTTGGGCCGGCGATAAAAGGAATGCTTTTACGAAAAGTGGCAGAACAAATGATGAAAATGAAGTGTTTGAATATTTGAAAAAATTACTGAATTACCGTAAAAATAATCCGGTTCTTCAAAACGGAAAGATGAAACAATTTATTCCGGAAAATGGAGTATATGTTACTTTCAGATATAATGCCCAAAAAACAATTATGGTAATTGCCAATAATAATATGGTTGACAAAGACCTGAATTTGGGTCGTTTTAAGGAAATTATTTCGGAAAAGACAGTAGGAGTTGAAATTACAACCGGAACTAAACATTCAATGTTAAATCTGGTTTCAATTCCTGAAAAGACAGTTTTGATTTTAGAAATTAATTAATTAAAAATCAACAATCATGAAAAAAATTTCATTCAAATCATGGATTGAAAAAATCCGGCAGGTAGCATTGCGCTTTCCTTTTGTACTGTTTTTTTTATTGGGTTTGGCTTTTATGTTATTTCTTCAGATTAATAAGCATGGTATTGACATTAAGCCAAATAAATGGACTTTTTTCGCTCTGGGAATTGGATTGAGCCTGGCTGTAACGTTATTTTCCGAGGAATTTAAAAATATTCTCGTAAAAATTGGACTTAATTTATTGTCAGTCTTATTGCTATTGACTTATTGCTATTTTTTGCCTGATAAATTTCTTCCGGTACATTTTTATCAGGTAATCTCTGTAGGAATTGTATTAATCTTGTCTGCATTCGTTGTACCGTTTTTCAAAAAGAATAATGATATTTCATTTTGGGAATTTAGTAAATCTTCTGTAATTCAGCTTATTGTTACATCTGTTTTTGCCAATGTTTTGATGGCAGGTTTAAGCTTGGCAATCTTATCATTGAATTTTCTATTTAAAATTGATGTTCAACATGAGGTGTATCAAAATTTAGCTGTTGTCTGTTTCGCTTTGTTTGCTCCGGTTTATTTTTTATCCAATATTACTCCGGAAAGCGAAATGCATGCACAGGAATATGTTTTTATCAAGTTTTTGAAAATACTTGGATTGTATATTTTACTTCCGATTTTAGCCCTTTATTCATTGATTTTGTATGTTTATCTGGCTCAAATAATTGTAAAATGGGAATTACCAAACGGATGGGTCTCAACGTTAGTTTCAGTGTTGGGTTTGGGCGGATTTCTTGCGATGCTTATTTTATACCCTCTGCGGTTGAAAGAGGAAAAAGAGAATAAAATTGTAACTCTGCTTTCCATGTATTTTCCGATCGTTTTATTGCCACTTCTAATATTAATGTCAGTTGGAATTTTTCGCAGACTTGGAGATTATGGATTGACTATTAACCGCTTGTATGTTATGATTTTAAATGTATGGCTGTATGGAATTTGTATTTATCTTTTTCTATCCAAAGCCAATCATTTGAAATGGATTATTATTTCGTTTACTGCAGTTTTATTTCTTTCGTCTGTCGGACCGTGGAGTGTTTACAGAGTTACTAAACGAGCTTTGGTGAAAGAAATCGGACAATTATTGAATGAAGCAAAGCTGATGAAAGATGGTAAAGCCGTTGATAATTCCACTAAAACCATTAAAGTTGATGGTAAAATCTCTGATAAATTGAGTGAAAAAATTCAATATTTAAGTGAGAATTTTGGGAATAAAGGGTTACAGCAGTTTTTTAAGGATTCAATTCAGGATTTAAATGGTTGGAAAATTAATGAAAAGCTAGGAATTGAATATGAATCAGTATTTACTAAACACGGAGAGTCTAAATGGTTTAATCTTAATGTTGTAAATAACAATCGTCAGGTAGATTTAAGTTTATATAAGACAATGCTTTACCTTAAAACGAATAAAAAAAGCGAGCCTGTTTTCGAAAATAAAGAATTCAGAGTGACTTTATCAGACAATTTAATTCAAGTTTTTAGAGCAAAAAATTCTAAAGCATATATTTCAATTGATTTGAAGTCTAAACTTCGTGATCAAATAAAATTAACCCGAAATAATGATTTTTCAACTTGTAAAGAATTGATTTTTAATAGTTCTGACTATAAATTGATTGTAAATAATGTTAGCGGAAATTACTTCTCTAAAAAGGATAGTATTGTAATAGAAAATTTTGAAGCAAATTTATTACTAAAGTAAAAATATAATTCTATGAAAAAGAATCATTTAATCTTTGGCTTCCTTTTGTTGTTGACTGCCTGTCAACCAAAATTAAATTACCCGACAGATTCGGAAAATACTAAAAATCTGAATTCGTTATTGACATTGAAAATTGGAGACAATACTGTTTATTTGCAGGATTTTATTATGAATCCCACTGAAATTGATTCAATTACCAGTACTTCATCACAACTTGCCTGCAGGATAGATAGTAACAAGATGACAGCAATACTGAACGTTTCGAAAGAAATGGAACATTTTGTGGATGTAAAGCTTTGGTTGAAAGGAATTCCTTATTCAGTCCCATGTAGGAAAACAGACAAAATTGATTATAATTTTACGTTTAATCCTCAAGGAAAAACCTATCGGAAAGTTCAGATTGCCGGGCAGATGAATGACTGGACCGCTTCACGAACGCCTGATTTGAAGTTAAACGGTAAAGGACTGTATGAAGTTACGTTGAATGTAAGCCCCGGAACTTATTTATATCAACTGAGTTTAGACGGAAATCAAAATTCCGACCCAACAAATTCAAACAAAGTTGATAATGGTTACGGTAAATTTAATTCCATTATGCAGGTTGCTGGTAAAGGAGACAAATCTCCAAAGCTTTACACTAATAAGTTTGGCATGTCAACAGTCACATTATCAATGCAAAATAAATTGAAAAATGTATATGTTTATTGGCAAAATTTCCTTTTGCCTTCAAAATTTACATTGATTGAGCATGATAAACTGATTTTCAGTATACCAACAGAAGCAAAAGAACTGGACCGCTCGTATATCCGTGTTTGGGCAACCAATGAATTTGGTGTGAGTAATGATATTTTAATTCCGCTTGAAAAAGGAAAAGTACTGACTGACTCAAAAAAAATAACCCGCCATGATAATCAGGCTCAGATTATATATTTTGCGCTCGTTGACAGGTTTAAAGATGGCGATAAATCAAATAATCATCCAATGAACCGCCCTGATGTGAATCATAAAGTGGATTATTGGGGAGGTGATTTGGCCGGAATTCAACAATCGATTGATAATGGATATTTTAAAGATCTCGGCGTAAATACGTTGTGGATTTCACCGGTAAACCAAAATCCGATCGATCCGTGGGGATATTATCCGCCAATGAAAACCAAATTTTCGGGTTATCACGGTTACTGGCCTGTTTC
>Ga0302215_10000810_pt1 | contig 22837 bp, 23 predicted proteins | sample II_Fen_N3_1_FD_194580 | JGI IMG/M metagenome (GOLD analysis project Ga0302215, IMG submission 194580) | Peat permafrost microbial communities from Stordalen Mire near Abisko, Sweden - II_Fen_N3_1 | ecosystem: Environmental > Terrestrial > Soil > Wetlands > Permafrost | place: Sweden: Abisko... | reverse complement strand
GGGAGTAAAAATTAGTTACTTTCATTTTCAGATTTTATCAATGGTATTCATATTCCCCTTTAGGGGTTAGGGGTCTAGTGTATTTTCGTCAAATCATAAGGAGTTTCCTGGTAAACAAAGTAGTTCAGCCAATTAGTGAACATCAGGTTAGCATGACTGCGCCAGCGCACCAAAGGATCATTATTCGGGTCATTCTCCCGGTAATAATTTAATGGAATATTGATTGGTAGCCCTTTGGCTAAATCGCGCTTATACTCTGTATCAAGCGTATCAGGAGAATACTCCGAATGTCCGGTAACATAAAACTCACGACCGTTACGCGCCATAACCATATACACCCCGGCTTCAGGAGATTCCGAAAGCAAAGTCAACTCAGGCACACGGCGAACGTCTTCGGCACGCACTTCGGTATGCCGACTGTGAGGCACATAGAAAACATCATCAAAACCCCGAAAGATTGGATTTTGAGGTTCAAATTTATTGTGCTCAAACACCCCGAACATTTTCTCCAAAAGAGGATATTTAGGCACACCATAATGATGATACAACCCGGCCTGCGCAGCCCAACAAATATACAGTGTCGACGTTACGTGCGTTTTAGCCCAATCGAATATTTTGGTAATTTCAGACCAGTAATTTACCTCCTCGAATTCTAACAACTCCACCGGGGCACCGGTAATAATCATACCATCGTAGTTACTCTTACTTATCTCATCAAATGTCTTGTAGAAAGTCATTAAATGCTCAATAGGCGTATTTTTAGACGTATGGCTTTCCATATGCATAAAATCAATTTCTATCTGAAGCGGCGAGTTTGACAACAACCGGATTAAATCCGTTTCGGTTGTAATTTTCACCGGCATCAAATTCAGAATCACAATTTTCAGTGGACGAATTTCCTGAGAGGAAGCGCGCTCCGAATCCATAACAAAGATATTCTCCTCACGCAGAACATCTACAGCAGGCAATGTGACGGGTATATTTAATGGCATAATCTTGAGTTTGAAATTCTAAAAAATAAAGAAACGACTGAATAACTTGATAAAATCCTGAAGATTAATAATACTTCCTATATATTTTCCAGTAAGCTGTACTTCCAACAAAGTCTGTCAGAAAATCATTTAGCTCTGACAATAACTTCGTCGATTTAGTATGAACAGCCCAAGCCTGATGTTGTTCAAAACCAATCGGCAAAGACACATCTATGTTCGGGTATTGCATTTTCAGTTTAGTTACAAATTGCTCATCGCAAATAGTATATTTAATTTTCCCTGTCGAAACCATACTTATCAGTTGCTCGGGACTTTTACCCTTAACCTCGGATATGTTTATTGGCATGGCTATTTCGTCCGACAAATGCTCAATCCGCATTTTAAACGGCGAATTTTCAGGAATACTGATAGTCTTATTCGCCAAATCACTGATCTTATTAATAAACGTTTGAGCAGAATCTTTAATGTCTTGCTGCACCAAAACCTGTCTCGATGTGAAAAACGGATTAGTAAACAGCACATCACTTTTCCACTCGGTGGTAACTGGCATAAAACTGGCTATTATATCATAATCACCTTTCAACAATCCATCTACGCAGGTTTTCATATCATTGTGTTCCGAAACTACCAGTTCAACACCCAATGTGTCTGCAAAAGCTTTAATTAATTCGTATTGAAACCCGAATATACTATCGTCTTTAATCGAAAAACCAACACTGCTGCTATCTGTCACCACCGAAATTCGTCCCGCTTTAAGAATTTCCGGCAAATCATGAATTTTGCTTTTATCACGATGCACAAATACGGCAGCTGCAATCAATATAGCTACTATAACAATTCCTATTATGATTCGTGTTACTTTCATCGTTTACAATTTTTCGACTAACGAATGTCGGCATTAATCATAGAAATTCCATGAAATACCAATTTTAGTCATAGCAGGATCAATCGGATAATTTGGCATAGAGAAATAAGCATCGTTAGCAAATTTCTGATTGACATGATAATACTCCCAGAAGAAACGTGTCCTTTTCAAATGAAAATTAGCATACACATTTACAACCGGATAATTTCCAATTTTCACAGCAGACTGATTGTAAAACTGACCCGTGGCCGGCATATAAGACGGAGCATAATACGAAGTGTGATAACGTACGCTGGCTCCTAACTGAATACTCAACACATGAAAGAAAACATCATGATAATACAGGTTATGATACAATGCAAAATCAGGAAGCGGTAATATATCTTTTTGCGAGCTTAACTGATACACCACGTTGTTTTCCAACGTAAACTTGCCTACATGAAAATCTTGTTTCAAATTAGCCGATAAGACCTGAATGTTACCTGAAAATTGTTTTGGTACCGCCTGTCCATTAAAGTAAATATAGCGCGACAAATTCTCAACCGCAACATTCAAAGAAAATGATCGTGTCGGTATGGCGAAAGTACCACCCATCTGCGTTCGGTAAATACTTGCCAGACTTTGATTCCAACGGAAATGGTTTGATTGATAATTCTGCAAAAAATATGAAGGTTTATCGCTCCTGACAAAACCACTTGCTATCAGTGAGACACTATCATTCCAGAGTTTAAAGAAACCTCCGATATTTCCTTCCAGTTTAAAATTTCCGGCTTTGTAGCCAAGAAAACTAACTTCGCCCAGCACATTGTATTTAAACAATTGTCCACGTTGCTTTGATAAAATACCACCCACTTTCGTCGAGGTCTTCGACATGTGATTTACCAATGTGTCGGCATTAAAAGTGTAGCTCTGAATTTCATTTTCAATAAATGCTTTCAGCCCGAATTGCAGCCATTTATTAAATTCCTCCTCCATACTTACCGAAAAGGTATTGGTAAGAGTAGATAAGGCGGAAGTATCATTCGTTTGCTTGAAATACGAATTATTATAAAATGGAGCCCCAACCAACTGAGGTTCATAATATCTCTTTCGTAAATCGTCAAACTTCAATGTATGCGCGAACCGGGTTACAGGGACATAATCCATTCTTACCGAATCTTCGTTTACACGTACAGGTCTTTCAATACCAATACTATACTGTTGATTATAATACAACTGACTCTGTTTATAGTTGGAAAAACCTGACATTCTGGTTGGTATATCTTTCGTGGCTTTACCTTTGGGCGAAGTAATGTCCGTGCTATCGGCAACACCTCCGTTTTCAAAATTACTCAGGTTATTGATAGCCACCAAACCTGTAGCCGTATAATGTTTTCCCTGATAACTCCCGAACAATGAACCAGAAAAACGCTTAACTGACTGATTTCCATATTCACCTATCGCATAAACATAATCAAGCGTAGTACCGAAATTTAGTCTTTTATTGGCATTAGCCGTAAATAAAAACTTTATATTATCTTCAGAACGGTACGTGGTTCCTCCTGTTTTATAATCCAGATTACTGTATGGAGTTTTGGTATTATAAAACGTAGCATGATCAATATTCATCAAATAAGGATAATACGCATTCGAGAAAATAAAATCATTGTTCGCAGGGCGATCAAAGTACAATTTGGACTGAATGGGTGAACCTAAATTTCCATTATATGAATTAGCTATACTGAATCGGTCAATCGGATTAGAAGTTTGAAAATTCAGATGCATTGTATCCACTGGAATAGAATCGACCGTTGCAAATTGGTCTGTAATGCGCCATGTTTTCACAAATCTGTAATTTGGAGGTACTTGTTGCCCCAAAACAGAAACTATAACAAATATAAATGGAACAAGAAGAACTATCTTTTTCACCTACAAAATATTAATTTTACACTTAAAGTTTATTTCCAATCCCTCATTATAAGGCAGTTTTGGGATGGCTGCAAAGATACAAAAATATATTGGCGAAGCCGAACACACGTACGTTATAAAATCAAAAACGAAATTAACTTGTCAAATTTTCGACAATCAAAAAGAAATCAGCACAAAAACTTTGCTGTAATTACTCAGCAGAATGAAAGAGTACAGCAGTATCAGCTTCGCTATATTTGATTAATTATCAAATATTTAAATTTATCCCGCTTTTATCTGCTATACTCTGATCAAAATAAATGTATATTTATAAATAAAACAGGCTAAAATGTTTGATTATAACAAATAAAAACTCTAAACTTGCAGTACAAACCAAATGGCAAAATGTAATGCGAAAACCAATGCTTTGTAAACTGATTTTGACATTGGGTTGATTAAAGCAAGGACAATAACTATCATTTTGATACTATATTAAGTTTCAAAACTAACTAAAACATTGGTTTATTATCTAAATTTATAATGCACAAAACTACTCCATTTTAAAATTTTATAGTATGAATATTGAAAAGTTGATGCAATCGTTAGAGGCAAAACACCCCGGCGAAAATGAATACCTGCAAGCTGTGCGAGAAGTCTTAAGTACTATTGAAGACGTTTACAACCAGCATCCCGAGTTTGAGAATGCTAAAATTGCAGAACGATTAGTAGAACCCGACAGAATATTCACGTTTAAAATTCCATGGGTCGATGACCGTGGTGAAGTGCAGGTAAATCTGGGTTATCGCATTCAGTTCAACAACGCTATCGGACCATACAAAGGCGGATTACGCTTTCACCCATCAGTAAACCTTTCTATTTTGAAGTTTTTGGGCTTCGAGCAGATTTTCAAAAATGCGCTTACCACATTACCCATGGGCGGAGCCAAAGGCGGATCGGACTTCAACCCCAAAGGTAAATCAGATGCCGAAGTGATGCGTTTTTGTCAGGCTTTTATGCTGGAACTGTGGCGATACATAGGACCCGATACCGACGTGCCTGCCGGAGATATTGGCGTTGGAGGTCGTGAAATTGGCTATCTGTACGGCATGTACCGGAAGCTTGCACGCGAAAATACGGGGGTATTAACCGGAAAAAATCTGGAATTCGGAGGATCATTAATTCGTCCCGAAGCAACCGGATTTGGAGGGCTATACTTCGTAAAGCAAATGCTTGAAACTGCAGGACAGGATATCAAAGGTAAAACCATTGCCATTTCGGGATTCGGGAATGTAGCTTGGGGAGCCGCAACCAAAGCAACTGAATTGGGTGCAAAGGTTGTAAGTATTTCCGGACCGGATGGTTATATTTATGACGAGAACGGCATTTCGGGAGAAAAAATTGATTATATGCTCTACTTGCGTGCCACCTGCAACGACATTGTTTCACCGTATGCCGAAAAATTCGGGGCTCAATTCGTGCCCGACCGTCGTCCTTGGGAACTAAAAGTGGACATAGCCCTGCCATGTGCAACGCAAAACGAGCTCAACGAAGAAGATGCCAAAACATTGATCAACAATGGCGTTATTTGTGTTGGCGAAGTATCAAATATGGGTTGTACGCCCGAGGCCATTGAGTTATTTTTACAGCATAAAATCATGTATGGTCCGGGCAAAGCAGTAAATGCGGGTGGTGTGGCTACTTCCGGACTTGAAATGTCACAAAATGCTATGCACCTGACCTGGACTGCCGAAGAAGTAGATGCTAAACTGCATCAGATTATGAGTGAAATTCATGCTCAATGCGTGAAAAACGGACGCGAAACCGACGGTTATATCAATTACATGAAGGGTGCCAATGTAGCAGGATTCCTGAAAGTGGCAAAAGCCATGCTGGCTCAGGGTGTAATTTAATCAGTTGGCAGTGATCAGTGAACAGTTATTGATTTCAATACGATAATTTTAAAAAGAGAACTCAGAGTTTTTAAGCCGAGAGTTCTCTCTTTTTATATTTGTAACCCGCCATCAAAAATGCTATCTTTGCACCGAAGAAAAATAACTATCCATTATCCAACCACAGACTTATGCTCAACCTGCTCAATCAACACCGAACCGTCCGAAAATATACTGATAAGCCTATTGATTCAGAACTGCTAACAAAGCTTCTGGAAGCAACATGCCGCACTTCCAATACCGGAAACATGCAAGCCTACAGCGTGATAGTAACCACCGACCCGGCAATAAAACAACAACTGGCTCCTACGCATTTCAATCAACCGATGATTACTCAGGCACCTGTAGTATTGACATTCTGTGCTGACTTTAACCGATTTACAAAATGGTGTGAACAACGTCAGGCCGACCCGGGATACGATAACTTTCAATCGTTTATGTCAAGCGCCATAGACACATTACTGGCGGCACAAACTTTTTGCATTGCTGCCGAAAGTGAAGGGCTTGGTATATGCTACCTTGGAACAACAACTTACAATGCAGGCGAAATCATTGATATACTAAAACTGCCTAAACTTGTAGTGCCGATCACTACCGTAACTGTAGGCTACTCAGCTGACCTGCCCGAACAAACCGACCGCCTGCCTCAGGAAGCTGTGGTTCATTTTGAAACTTACAAAGACTTCACATCAGCCGACATAGACCGACTCTATGCCGAAAAAGAGAACAGTGATTTTTACAAACAATTCGTGGCGGAAAATAAGAAGGAAACGCTTGCTCAGGTATTCACAGACATACGCTATTCACGCAAAAACAACGAATTTTTCTCAGATAAATTTCTGGAAGTGCTGAAAAAGCAAGGATTCTTATCAGTTATCAGTTGACAATTATCAGTTCTCAGTGCATCATAAAACACAAAAGCGACCGATTCTCAATGGAACCGGTCGCTTCTATTATTTTAAGCTAAGTCAAAAAGCGGCTTTATACTGCTTTAAAACTCATATCCAGACTTTTTACAGAGTGAGTAAGTGCACCAACCGAAATATAATCCACTCCGCATTCGGCGTAGTCTTTCAGTGTAGCAAAGGTTATCCCACCCGATGATTCGGTTTCATATTTACCACCGATAATCTCCACTGCTTTGCGGGTATTTTCAGGAGTAAAATTGTCCAGCATAATCCGATCAACACCACCTTCGGCCATCACCTGAGCAAGTTCATCAAAACTACGCACTTCTATTTCTATTTTCAGGTCTTTTCCTTTTTCTTTCAGGTAAGCTTTTGTGCGTTGAATAGCCTGAGCTATGCCACCGGCAAAGTCAACGTGATTGTCTTTAAGCAGAATCATATCATACAATCCGATACGATGATTTACTCCACCACCAATCTTCACAGCTTCTTTTTCAAGCAGACGAAGTCCCGGAGTTGTTTTTCGCGTATCCAGCACTCGGGTTTTTGTACCTTCCAGCGCTTTTACATATTCTCTGGTTCGGGTAGCCACGCCACTCATACGTTGCATAATATTCAGCATTAAGCGCTCTGTTTGCAAGAGAGACTGAATTTTACCTTCTACCACAAAGGCAATATCACCGACTTTTACTTCGGCTCCATCTTTGATAAAAACAGTCATTTTCAGTTCCGGATCGAAAGCTCTGAATATCTCACGAGCTACTTCAACACCTGCTAAAACGCCGTTTTCTTTTACTATTAACTGAGATTTTCCGATAGCCGTAGCCGGAATACATGAAAGAGTTGTGTGGTCGCCATCGCCAATATCTTCGGCAAACCAAAGCGAAATAAGTTGTTCGAAATCGTTAGTCATTGGAAGGTTCAATTCTGAGTTGTTGAATTTCATTTTTACGTGTTAATACATATACGCGAAAACTGCCCGAAGATGTTTTGAGAATCCCTATAGCAAAGCTTGCCGCGTCTTTGTTTCCTTTATGCAAAAGCTGAAAAGAACTAACCGGATTTTTTCTGAAAAAATCAGCTATTATTCCTGCTGCCTGTTGCTTGCTGAAGACATCGTTTTTGTTTTCAATAACAAGTTCAACATTGGCACTTAAATGAGTTGAAAGCTGGTTAGCAGCACCATTATTCAATGCTGAAATTATATCCGGTGAGACTTCTGAGTTCTGTGCTTCAATCAAAGGAATGGCACAAAACAAACAGCTGCAAAGTAGAAATAATTTAATAGTTTTCATGCGATTGTTGTTAGTTATTTTATTCTCATTTTGCTGAAACTCATAGCCTTCAAAATTCAGAAAATGAAATCTGATTAAGCACTTGTTTCATTTAAAAATAAATTTATGCGAAAAACATTTTTAATTCAATGAATTTGTCGTTAAAAAATGCCATATTTGCATTGCATTATGAGATATAAGTGCAAAAGTACATTAATTAATTCGTAGCAACCAAATAATTGATTGTATTTTACAAGCAACAAATAGCACGCCAAAAAAGACAACTTGCTAAATAAATGAAAATTACATTCTTAACTGTTGGAAAAACAACAAACCAATATCTTATTAAACTTCAGGAAGAATATCAAAACAGGCTCAAATATTATATTCCGTTCGAAGCGGTAGTCATACCCGAACTTAAAAACACTAAAAACCTATCGATTAGCGAACAACAGGAAAAAGAAGCCGATTTGATATTAAAAGCCTTTGAAGCCAATGATGAAGTAATTTTGCTAGACGAACGTGGAAAGCAATATACTTCGGTAGGATTTTCGGAGTTTATGGCAAAAAAAATGCTGGCTTCACATAAGCGCATGATTTTTGTTGTGGGTGGTCCATACGGTTTTTCGGAAAGAGTGTACCAACGTGCCAATGGTAAGATTTCACTTTCGTCCATGACTTTCTCGCATCAAATGATACGGTTGATTTTCACCGAACAACTTTATCGAGCCATGACAATACTCAAAGGAGAACCCTATCATCACGAGTAGTTGAGAATAGTTACGAGTTACGAGTTACAAGTTACGGGTTACAAGTTACGAATATAGGAGTCAATTGAAAGACTATTAATTGCCAGGGAGTGGCTAAATGTGCATAGCCTCCGGTAAGTGAAGCGCAACCGGGGGATGAAAACCAAAACACAGCTCCAGCCCCGAAGCAGGCTGAATATCACTATAAAACAGGGTAGTAAAAGTCTAACTTATAGAATGTCTAATAGACCAATAGATTAAAAAATGTCGTTTACACAAAAAAAATCCACAAATTCTTACCTGGTTATTGCCCTGATTGTGAGCATTACCTTCGGCTTTGTGTGCGACTTTTTTTACCAGCAATCGCCAAAGCGCTCTATCAACTTAAAAAACTTTCAGAAAGAAGTTATACGGAAGGAGAAAGTTGCCGATAAAACGCTGGAGGACATGAAGAAAATTATTACACATGCTTCCTCCGATTCATTAATACATTATTCGTTCGGCGATGAGGACATTGCATATTACTTGTTCAAGAAAGGCGGGCTTGCATTTTGGTCGGACAATAGATATGACATAAGCAGCACTTCAATGCCCAAGCTGAACAGTTGGCGCTACACGCAGCTACCCAATGCTTACTGCATAACAAAGGTTAGAGATATTGGCAACTGGAAGTTGATGGCATTAATTACCATCAAGAACAATTATCCTTACGAAAACCATGAACTTACCAACAGTTTCGCTAAAGGTTTCAGAATAGATAAGCAGGTGCAAATTGTAGCCGGCAACATAACGGACAAGAATGCTGTTTTTTGTTCGCAAGGAGATTACCTCTTTAGCCTGGCAGCACCCAAAACTCCCGTTTTCAATGAAAGATGGGCTTTGGCCGGGCTTTTGGCATTTACACTGGCATTTATCCTGTTCTTTACCATTTATGTGCGTGCACCATACCTGATAAACAGGCGAATTCTGAGCCTTCGGGAGTTTTCCATTTTAGCCGTAGGTGTTGGGGCGATCATTGGGGCATGTTTGTATTTCAACTTTCCATCGCTCGTATTCTGGAATAAGATATTTACGCCCTATCAGTATGCGTCCAACTCCATACTGGCATCCATCAGCCACTTAACTGTTGTTACCGGGTATTTTATTTCTACTATCTACCTGTTTTATTTTCATGCCTATACCAATTCCATCAAACACCGGGCAGGGCATTTTGTACTTCAGATTATCTTTGTTTTATATTTCGTATTGGTTTATAATATCTTGAGCGGACTCATTCATCACTCCAGCATTCAGATCAGTATTCTGAGTTTTAAAGATTTTTCGGGCGTAACTATTTGGGTTCATTTTCTTATACTTATATGGGGAATTGGGTTGGTACTTTTATTCCTCAAATCGCACAATTGGTTTAAAACAAAACATCTACTGAAACAAGCTCTGATTGTTGATGCCGCATTGTCGTTGTTGCTATTCGTAGTTTACCTGACTATTGCGTCCCAATCGGCTATACGAATAACAGGATCTTTTATCATTATATGTGGTGTGCTTTATTTTCCGTATATTTTCAAAAAATACAAAAACAATAACGTTTACATTGCCTGCTGGGTATTCGTTTTTACTGCTTTTCTGGTTTGCAACTCTTTTATTATCGACAGTCAGAAAAGAAACGATAAATACAAAGTGCTGGCTCAAAACATTCTGGTAAACGGAAATACCGAAAATGACAAAATGGCTGACATCCTGCTGGAAGAGCTCGACTACAAGATATCGACCGACCGCCGGATAGGGCTACTGGTTTCAAAAAAAGACTCGCTCACCGCTGCCAATGAATACCTGAACAAAAAATACCTGCGCGGTTTCTGGAACAAATACGAGATGCACATTAATGCCACCAATGTTCACTCCGCACTGTATAATGATTATGTGCAATTTATTATCTCTTCGGGCACAAAACTGAAAGACACCCATTTCTATAGCGTTCCGGCCAACGAAAGTAACATGTCCTACATAGGTAAATTTCAGGCCAACTATAATCGCCCTGATTCCATGTTTTTTTTCATGGAGTTTTACCCGCGCCGCAATTTTAAGAGTTATAGTTTCCCGAATTTACTGATAGCCTCTACGCCCGATATACAAGCTCGCCTGAACATAGGCATTGCAAAATATGACCGGGAGAGATTGGTGTATTCGTCCGGTAAATTTGAATTTCCTCAAGAGAACAAGTGGATACACAAGAAACAATCGGGCTTTTTCCAACAGGAGTATAAAGGCTATACGCATTATATTGACTCGCCCAACGACAAAAATTATATCGTTATCTCCGAACTACAGCCGCACCATGTGGTAGATTACCTACTGTATTTTATTTACACCTTTCTTGCATTCTTTTCGGCATGCTGGCTCTTTGTGTGGGCGTTTTTCTACCTCAGGCGCAACAGCGGTTACAGGCTAGGACTAACCGCAAAATTTCAATACGCATTTATTACCCTGCTGATGATAAGTTTTTTGGGTATTTTCTACGTATCGGTAAATTATATCGAACAAAAATACCAGCAGGAGCAGATTGACAACCTGGAGAATAAAAAGAACTACATCCAAAAAGCACTACAGGATACGTATTACTGGAATCAGGATTTGAATGTGCTCAATACGCAGGCGCTAAACTTCGTATTGCAGGATTTGTCCTACATATACCACACCGACATTCATGTATACGATAACCGCGGCATACTGATGGGCAGCTCGCAACCGCTGATATTCAACAAAAACCTGATGAGTAATAAAATAGCACCTCTTCCCTATTTTAGCTCCACGTCCAACATCAACCAATACGAGCACATAGGCAAACTAAATTACCTGACCGGCTACATCGACTTTGTAAACGGCGATTTTACACAGATAGGGTTCATTGCCGTGCCGCAGTTTTTCAGTCAGGACGAAATCAGAAGCGAGATTGAAAGCTTCCTCACAGTGATTATTCATATCTATATGATTATTATCGTGCTGGCTATCGTACTGAGTTTATTTATTGGCAAACAGCTTTCGGCTCCGCTCATCGTGCTGGAAATGAAACTTAAAGATATGCGCCTGGGACGCAGGAACGAAAAGATTGACTATAATCTGAACGACGAAATAGGACAACTGGTGCAACAGTATAACCGAACAGTAGACGAGCTGGAACAAAGTGCACGCCTGCTGGCCAAATCGGAACGGGAGTCGGCATGGCGATCGATGGCACGTCAGGTGGCTCACGAAATCAACAATCCGCTTACCCCCATGAAGCTCACCATACAACAGCTACAGCGCACCAAAAAGATGCAGGATAAGCAATTCGACGATTATTTCGAGAAATCGAGCATTATGCTTATTGAGCAAATAGATAACCTGTCGCGCATTGCAGGCACTTTCTCCAACTTTGCCCGTATGCCCGAAGCCAGCTTTGTGCGGGTCGATGTGGCAGCCAAGATTTACTCCGTATTCCGGCTATTTATGAACAACAACGAACACGTGACCATGAACTACGATGGTGCAGAGCAAAACGTATTTGTATATGCCGACCCCGAGCAGATGGTGCAGGTATTCAATAACCTCATAAAAAATGCCATACAAGCCATACCCGAGGAGCGCGAAGGAGAAATAAGCATAAGCCTGACCGAAGAAGCCAAGGAAGTGACAATAACCGTGTCGGACAACGGGGCGGGAATAGATGCAGAAATACAGGATAAGCTGTTTATACCCAACTTTACCACCAAGAGTACCGGCATGGGACTCGGCCTGGCCATTGCCAAGAACATTATCGAAATTTCGGGCGGAAGCATTACGTTCAGTACCGCCATTGACGAAGGCACCACCTTTACTGTCAGACTGCCTAAGTCGGAATAAGCTTTATTCATATTTTGCACACTGCCCGGAACCAACTTTTATAAACATTGAGATTTCCAACGTTTTTTTGAAGATAAAGTGCATAGTATATTGCCCTTTCTGTATTACTTTTGCGCATTAAAAACTTTATATATTATGGCAGACGAAAAGAAACAACCCTGGTTAAACTATTTGGCATTAACCACAATAATTTTTGCTGTGGCAGCAACCTTATCCACATTTAAAGGTGGAGGTTATTCCACCCGTTCGGTATTAAGTCAGGAGCAAGCATCCAATAAGTGGTCGTATTTTCAGAGTAAAGGAATGAAGTTGTACCTCTACGAAACTCAGCGAGACATGCTGGTACTGGACTTACAACGCGTGCCTAAGTCGGATAAGCCTACCATTGAAATGTATCAGAAAAAGATTGCCGAATATGAGCAATCGGTAAAACGTTACGATAAAGAAAAATCGGAGATTAAGAAGGATGCCGAGTCTTTTGAGTCCACGCGCGATGAAGCAAAAAAGCATTCGAACGAGTTTGGATTAGCAGTCATATTTCTACAAATATCCATTCTGCTATCGTCCATTGCAGCCTTGATTAAACGGAGATACCTATGGGTTATAGGAATGGGAGTTGGTTCCGTAGGGTTGATTTATTTTGTCAATGGATTTCTATTGTTTTTCTGATAAATACTCCCGTCCTTCGGATCACAGATCCTTATAAAACAAGCTTACAACCCGCGAATTGAACAAATCGATTCGCGGGTTTTTATGTTGTATAAACCGGAGGATAAAACGTTTCTATCCTCTAAGAAGACAAAACAAGCTACACAGATTAATAATTTCGATAACCAATAGCAATTCAACCTCACAACCTAAACACATCATAAAACAGAGGGATAATCTATCTATAATTTTGCGTGTTCAGTGTCGCTTCGTTTCCATTTAAAACATAAATAAATTCTACGCAAAACAAAACCAACAGGAAAAGTCACTATATCTATAGGAAAAAGTATTTTTCCTATAAGAAAAGAAACTAAACTAACAGGAAAAGTTCCTAAACCTATAGGAAAAAGTATTTTTCTTACAGGAAAAGGAACTAAAGCTATAAGAAAAAGTATTTTTCTTATAAGAAAAGAAACTAAACCTATAGGAAAAGTTATTAAAGCTATAGGAAAAAGTATTTTTCCTACAAGAAAAGAAACTAAAGCGATAAGAAAAGTAATTTTTCCGGAGAGTGTGAGAAAACAGAAGAGACTGTGCATAAAATTGTCTAAATTAAAAAAACAACATAATTATTGATATTGTAAAGTAATGTTATTATCTTTGGGGTTGTAAAAATATAGTACCCCGACAATAAAGTGGAAATATGCGAACTAGATGTTCGTATACACAGATGTTAGCGGTAATAGCACAAAAAAAAACGAATATGAATCAACAACAAGAGTTAGAGCAAAATATTTCTGAATTGATAGATAAGTATCTATTGAGGACTACAAAACTAAAGACTAAAAAAAGTTCTACAGTTGACATAAGAATTGCATTAGAAGAAAGAACTGGAGAATATATTAGCAAATCTAGGTTGAATGAGATTCTCGTTTCGAAAGACAGATTTGAAGTTACGAAAGAAAATGCTCTAATCTATGATTTTAATATCCATGAGACAGATGTTTCGTTATTAAGAAGCTCAAAGGAAATACTGGATAAACTTAGAACAGGATCTAATTATCCTTTTAAAGAATATACAAAATTGAGGAAATACAGAAGAGCAATTGATTACAAATACACATTCAAGTATAGAATCAAACTCGAATGTTCAGACTTCTTCGGCAAACAAATTTTCTCAGAAAAATTTGTCTGTGAAGTTATAGCTAGAGAGCTTGGAATTGACTCTTCTTCTTTGATTGACTATATTAATTTTTTGAATTTAGACAGTTGGCCAACAATACCTCAAGAACTCCTAGAAAGACTTCTTGAAATTTTCAACATTACATATGAAGAAAGTATAACGAATCAAAATTACTACCGCTAACACACGCCCCCCTCGCTGGCGCGGATTTGTAATCCGTGCCAAGACAGGTAAAGAAAAAAGAGAACAATTTGAAGAAAAAAAATGGAGTTGGCACGGGTCGCAGACCCGCGCCAGCGAGGAGAAAAAACTATTTGATAATAATTAATTTCCCCCACTAGCGCGGGGGCAGTGTAAAAAAAATATGACAACCAATATCTAATGGACAAAAAGAAAGACAATTGCTTAATTTGTGACTCAAAAGAGGCTACGAAAAAAAAAATCTCATATTATCCCCCCGCTGGAGCGGATTTATAATTCGTGTCAAGACAGGTAAAAGAAAAAGAGAACAATTTGAAAAAAATTGGAGTTGGCACGGGTCGCAGCCCCGTGCCAGCGAGGAGAACGAAGGCCAGTTAAAAAAACAACAAAAACGACTGATATATAGACGACAATGCTATGAATATCACTCTTTATATAATAATTCTTGTAGTTTGTTGCTATCTAATTTTCGACAGAATTCAAGACAGAAAACTATTAAAAACAGTAACGGATACTAATCGAGGAACAAAGTCAGAAAGGAAATTAGTAGTTAAACTGTTGAAACTAGGAATACCAGCAGAAACAATTTTTCATGACTTGTATGTGCGAAAATATAGAGACAACTATTCTCAAATTGACTTGGTTGTTGTGACTGAAGTTGGCATTCTTGTTTTCGAGGTAAAAGATTATAGTGGTTGGATTTACGGAAATGATAGCGCAAAGTGGACACAAGTACTTGCTTATGGGAGACAAAAAAATCGCTTCTATAATCCAACAATGCAGAACACTAAACATATCATAGAATTAAAAAAACAACTTGGACAATTTGAGAATATCCCGTTCTATTCAATAATTGTATTTTATGGCAACTGTGTACTTAAAGAATTTGGTACTGTCCCGTATGGAACAAGCATTATAAAACATAGACTTATTTCTCAACTTATGAAGGAAATACTAACTAACGCGGAACCGACATTATATAAAAACAAAGCAGACATTATTGAAATTCTAAAAGATGCTGCAAGTAATGGAGCAAATAAAGAAGTTAGAACTCGACACGTTGAAAATATTAGAAATATGTTTGAACGGAATTGAATTTATGACGAAATAAAAACCAGCTCCCCGCTGGCGCGGGTCTGCGACCCGTGCCAACAGAGATGCTAAGACCGAAAAAAGTAGAAGAGACTAATTTTAGAAAGATGAAGTTGGCATAGGTATATAAAATGAGCCATACTTGGAGCTAATAATAAAGTAACTTATGAGTAGAAAATACAAATTTCGTAATCCGGAAGGTGTCTATTTTGTCTCGTTTGCAGTACAAGGCTGGGTAGATGTATTTACACGTAATGTATACAAAGATATTCTAATTGAAAATCTTGCCTACTGTCAAAACAATAAAGGTCTTGAAATATTTGCATGGTGCATAATGACCAATCATGTTCATCTGATGATAAGAGCAAAAGAAGGGCATTTGCTTCAGGATATATTAAGAGATTTCAAAAAATTTACCAGTAAAGCAGTCATTAAAGCTATAAAAGAAAATTGTGGGGAGAGCCGAAAAGAATGGTTGTTGAAGCAACTGGAAACGAAAGAAGGATACAGCCTCTGGCGAGGAGATAATAAGCCAATTGAATTGTGGAGCAATGCAGTCATTACTCAGAAGCTGAACTATATTCATCAAAATCCGGTGGAAGAAGGTTTTGTTTTTAAAGCCGAAGACTATATGTATAGTAGTGCTTACGATTATGCCGGAGGAAATGGAATGCTGGATATTTTGGTTGTTGATTAACGGTAGAATGGCACGGGTCGCAGACCCGCGCCAGCGGGCGATTGACTTTTAGTTTTACGATAAACAATAGATAAAAAGACAGAAACACGCTTCGCGTGAAAAAACAGTTGTAATAATATGTCACACGAGATTAGGAGTATTGTAAAAAGAGAGAATGCAGTTAGGAAACAATTTTTAGGAGTTGATTTTGAAGTTTTAGCCGTTGGAAAAGAATCAATGGTAACTAAAATGCTATTTAAAGATTCAGATTTCGCCCCTTTACATAAACACTCAGTTGAGCGTAGGATTGCCTTGGATTGTTCGGCATAGCGTCTTTCGCTATGTCGCTGCTAAAAGCAAGGCTCTTGCCTTGCATATCAAAAATGGAATATGGAAAGCAAGAGCCTTGCTTTCAGCTTTGAAATAGCGGGACGCTATGCCAAACATCGGATGCTGGATTTTCACACACTACGGGGAACGGAGATTCCAACTAAAACCGAAAACGACTAACAACCGAAAAAAAATGAAAAGAATTATCTCGAAACAATTGATGATTAATCTGGGACTGATATTTATATGTATATCAGCTCTTATAACCATTCTTGTGACTAAGACAGAAAAAAGGAATAGTCAAAATGAGAGAGCTATAGAAATCATATTTTGGAATCCCTCAAGCCCAATAAAATTTGATACAGCTTATGGACCATACAAAAAAGTCGTTATAACAGGTTTTGAAAAAGTAGATAGTCTTAGATTGATTGAAATAAGAAATTTTTTGATTGAATATAAAAAAACAAATAAAAGTAATTGTGGAGTTCATATAGTTTTTGATGACAATTCAAAATACGGTGACTTTATTAAAGTTATTGATTATTGCTTACAGGAAAGTGTCAGAGTTTATGCTCCATATAAGAATAACATATGGATACCTACCAGTAGAAATATGAAAGAATAAGACCCCTGGTCGGTGGGATTTGCAATCCGTGCCAAGACAGCTAAAAGAAAAAGGAGAACAATTGGAGTTGAGCTCTAAAACAAATTATCCACATCTTCAATAAATTATGATGAGAAGAATATTATTTGTTTCTGTACTTATTATCATAAGTGTTACTAAAAATTATGGGAATGTCCATATAGAGATAACATCACAAAACGAAACGACTCTTAATGAACAAGAAGTTGATTCAATAATAGGTGATTGGGTAATTTCAGCATCTGTATGGGTGGAAACTAAACATAAAAAAGCTACGCTAATTAAAACTGAATCTGCCGTAAACTGTAATGTTTGTCCGATTATTATATTTAAGAAAAATGGAAAAGGTATTATAGAAAAAGCAGATAAATCTAGATCAGCTTTCAATTGGTTTATTTCCAAAGAAAAAATATACTTCACATTTGACAAAAAGAAGGATGAAAAAGAGTTTTTTAGCTCGGATAAAGAATTTCGATTTAAAATCTATCGCGAATCAAAATTTTATCGTCTTGAATTAATCCAAAAAAAAGAAGGTTATAAGTATATTCTCTTAAGGACATTTGAATAGAAAGCTGATAACAAAGTCGTAGTTATAAATAAAGCCCCCGCTGGCGCGGGTCTGCGACCCGTGCCAACAGAGATGCTAAGACCGAAAAAGCTATAAGAGAATAATCTTATAAAAATGAAGTTGGCACAGGTATATAACATGAGCCATACGCAGAGCTAATAATAAAGTAACTTATGAGTAGGAAATACAAATTTCGTAATCCGGAAGGTGTCTATTTTGTCTCATTTGCTGTACAAGGCTGGGTAGTTGTATTTACACGTAATGTATACAAAGATATTCTAATTGAAAATCTTGCCTACTGTCAAAACAATAAAGGTCTTGAAATATTTGCATGGTGCATAATGACCAATCATGTTCATCTGATGATAAGAGCAAAAGAAGGGCATTTGCTTCAGGATATATTAAGAGATTTCAAAAAATTTACCAGTAAAGCAGTCATTAAAGCTATAAAAGAAAATTATGGGGAGAGCCGAAAAGAATGGTTGTTGAAGCAACTGGAAACGAAAGAAGGATATAGCCTCTGGCGAGGAGATAATAAGCCAATTGAATTGTGGAGCAATGCAGTCATTACTCAGAAGCTAAACTATATTCATCAAAATCCGGTAGAAGAAGGTTTAGTTTTTAAAGCCGAAGACTATATGTATAGTAGTGCTTACGATTATGCCGGAGGAAATGGAATGCTGGATATTTTGGTTGTTGATTAACGGTAGAATGGCAGTATGGCACGGGTCGCAGACCCGCGCCAGCGGGCGAGTTATATAATTGCAGACAGAGCTCATAAATATTTAAAGAAATAGGGAAATGAGAAATTCAATGAAATTTATAAACATAATGCTTGTCATAATGACAATCGTATTTTTAAGTTACATAGTATTTAAAGACGAGATACAAAAATCTAATTATCAGAACTATTTTAATGTTATTGGAGTAATAGTTATAGTTTTAGGATTTATAAGTGTTATACTATATTATATTTCAAAAAAAAATAAAAAGTAGCTAAGGGTAACTCCCGCTGGCCCCTCGCTGGCGCGGATTTGTAATCCGTGCCAAGACAGGTAAAAGAAAAGGAGAAAAATTGGAGTTGACACGGGTCGCAGACCCGCGCAAGCGAGGAGGAGATTTTTTTGCAATATATAATTGAATAAAGAAAATATACAGCCCTGATTTAGCCTATGTATTTCAGTCAACACATTTCAAAAAAAACACTATTTTTAGTTTTATTCTTTAGTTTTGGAGTAGTATCGCAGATGGCATCGCAGACGAAACTGACGGGAAAGATTATCGAAAAGAACTCCAAACTTCCAATTCCATTTGCCTCTGTTGTCTATCAGAAACAATCGCTTCAAAAAGGGATAATATCTGATGTGTCCGGAAGATTTGAAATCGAAGAATCGAATATAAACAGCATTACGGTTTCGTGTGTAGGTTACAAGCAAAAAAAGATTCAGATAGCTTCGGAAGCCTATCGTAAAAATATCACAGTAGAATTAGAAACCGCGATTCAAGAAATTAATGAGGTCGTTGTAACGCCGGCAAATAATCCGGCAATCCGGATTATAAAGCGTGTACTCGAAAACAAGAAAGAAAACAACTTTGAGAACTATGAAAAATACAGTTATCAATGCTACTTTAAGACAATTTTAGATATAAAACTCGCAGACGATGCAACACGCCAGGATAGCCTTAAGGTAACTAAAAATCAGCGATTGAAAAACCGTGCTCCATTTATTTCTGAATGTGTTATTTCGTGTCTGAAATCAAATAAAAGAATTGAAAATAAAATTATAGCACAAAAAACGTCAGGCTTTAAAGACCCTTTGCTTGCTCAAAGTTTTGTATCTATGTTTCACAATTCAATTTCGTTTTATAACAATAGTATCTCACTATTTGAATTACCCATTAGCAGCGACAAATCAATTACGGAATATGTGAGTCCTTTGTCGGATGGCTGTTTGAGTAGTTATAGTTTTGAGCTCGAAGATAGTTACATAAATACTTCAGATTCTATTTTTGTCATTAATTTCCGACCTAAAAAAGGCAAGAATTTCAATGGTTTAAAAGGAACGTTATTTATTAGTTCAACTGGTTTTGCAATTAAAAACATAGTAGCTGAACCGTCGGAAAAAGGATTAATCGGGTTTAAATTCCGACAGGACTACGAGCTTATAAACAATAAATGGTTTCCAACAACGCTGGACGAAGAAATAGGCTGGGTATCTAAGAAAATAAATCAAAAAACAAATGCTTATCTCGTTTATCTGATTAAAAGTAAAATAGACAGTATTGATTATAATCCGAACTCAACCAAACAAAACAACAAGCTGGAGAAAGTATATCTCGATGAATCTTCATTAAAGAAAAGCGACTTGATTTTAAATTCAACTCGTCCGGATTCCCTTTCATTGAGAGAGAAAAACACCTACCATTTCATGGATAGCATTGGCAAAAAGTACAATTTCGATTATTTGGCAAAGCTTTTGCCAAAGTTGATGGTTGGTCGGATACCGGCAAAATGGGTTGATATAGATATAAACAGTATTTACAATTACAATAACTACGAAGGTTCGCGTGTCGGATTAGGATTATATACCAATGAGAAGGTATCAAAGATTGTATCAGTGGGAGGTTTTGCCGGATATGGTTTTAGAGATGAAAAATTGAAATACGGCGGACAGCTCATTTTTGATTTAAATAAATACCATGAGCTGCAATTGAAACTATCTTATCAGAATAATCTTAAGGAGGTTGGCTCTGAGATAACTAATGGTTATTCCGGAATATCATTGAGTGAGTACTTCAGAAGCTATATGGGATCGCGATTTGACAATGATATTCAGAAAAAGATTGAATTAAGTTTCAGAACACTCCGGTTCCTGAAAGTCACAACAGCATTAAGCCTGAATGAATTTAGCCCGACTTATGCATACTCATACAAAGGCTCTAACCTGACACATTATCAAGCCGATGAAATTCAAATTGCAGCAAAATATTCATACGGAGAAGAATTAGAGACATTAGGAAATCAACGGGTTGTAAATTATAGCGGCAACCCGATATTCAATCTTACCTACAAAAGAGGACTGAATCTATTCAACAAAAACAGTTACCAATATAACCGCGTAGAAGCTACAATTGATTTTACTGCTTATAACGGAAGAATTGGTCAATCCAATTTCAGACTGGCATCAGGGTTTATTGATAGTAGTTTACCCTATGGTTTGCTTTTTACCGGTGAAGGTAGCAAAAGTTCGGATGTGCCTTTGTTGGTAAACAATAGCTTTCAAACTATGTCGCCTTATGAATTTCTTTCAGATAAATACGTTCATCTTTTCTATTCTCATAACTTTGGATCACTACTAATTAATACGAAAAGATTCAAACCACAATTTATAATTGTTCAAAACTCAGGTTGGGGCGCGCTTAATAATGCATCTAATCAGGGAATTGACTTTAAGACAAAAGAGAAAGTTTACCTTGAGTCAGGTTTGATAATCAATAATATAATAAAGCTCAACTATATAAATATGTTTTATTTAAACTTCGGAATTGGGGGCTTTTACCGTTACGGCTATTATGGTTCTGATAGTTTTACAGACAACCTTGCTTTAAAGTTATCAATGTCGATTTCATTAAAGTAGAATCTAATCACCCCCGTTGTCATAGCGCAATCGGTACTAGAAGTTATATACACGGCAGGTTCCATATCACGACTTCTTCAAACGCAATATCTCCGGATTTTCGGCAATAAATTTGTTGGCCGCTTCGTAGCCCTGATGATAAATAGTGAAGTAGGAGTCGTAGCTAAACTCATGAAAAGTTTCTATGGCGGGCGGCTCAATGATAAAGCGGCACAAGTCGCGCCCGGGGAGTGAGTTTTGGTGCTCCATGGCTCGTACGGCATAAGCCAGCGTATCCATAGGGCGCTTAAGATCCACCGACATTTTATACGGAATAACATCTACCCCGATAATATCCCTGCATACCTCTTCAATGCCCTGTGCCGGCATATTATTGAGCAATCCGCCGTCCACGTAGTGCGTTTCGCCGTGTTTTATCGTTTCGAAAACACCCGGAATACTGGCCGAAGCTGCCACCCATTTATCCAGTTCGTTGCCCGAATCGATGATTTCCCATTCGGCTTTGTTGAGATTCACCACGCACACGTAAAGTTTCTTTTGCAGCTGTTCGAAACTGTTGTGCGGAATCACTTCCTTTATCAACTGGCGCAATATGCTGTGAGTTGCCAGCCCCGATTTCAGAAACGTGGGCTTAAAAGACATTAGTTTCGTAATTTTATAGAGCTTATCATCCTTAATCATCTGCAACATTTCGGCCGGCGTATGACCTGCTGCATACAAACAGCCGATAATGCTCCCCATGCTCGATCCCACAATGTGCGTAGGACGAATGCCATGCTCTTCGAGCGACTGCAACACACCCACATGCGCAAAACCCAGTGCACCTCCACCACTCAGGCAAATGCCGAGTGTCTGTGTGCCCGACGAGAAATTGAATAAATTCTTTATAATCTTCATAAATATTAGTTACGAGTTACAGGTTACGAGTTACAAGTTATGGGTTACGGGTTTTATTCTCTGAATACTATTTCGGAATAACATACCGGTAATGCGAATCAGTAGCTGAAAAATAAATCTATTGAAACAGAAGCCTATAATAGTTAACGGATAAAAAACTTTCGGAATAGAATCACATAACAGCATAAAATGGCTTATTTTTGTATGTTATTTAAAGTCGATGATGGGCCGGAGATACAAAAACCGCCAAATAAGCTTTGTCCGGGTTGCGCCCCTATCGCCATAACAACAGCAGTTAAAGACATTGCAGGCTCAGCATTGAGCTCGCAGATTACAGCTCTCAAAATTAAAAAAACTTTTCGATTTATAGTGGTATTTAAACATAATAACTTAAAATAGTTTACAATGAAACGCTTTACTCTCACATTCCTTCTAGCCTTAAGTATCAATTTATTGTT
>Ga0302215_10000808_pt1 | contig 22868 bp, 18 predicted proteins | sample II_Fen_N3_1_FD_194580 | JGI IMG/M metagenome (GOLD analysis project Ga0302215, IMG submission 194580) | Peat permafrost microbial communities from Stordalen Mire near Abisko, Sweden - II_Fen_N3_1 | ecosystem: Environmental > Terrestrial > Soil > Wetlands > Permafrost | place: Sweden: Abisko... | reverse complement strand
CCCCGAAAGCAACTCATTTACGGTTAGTAAATGCCACTTTTGGGGACACTCTTTTCGAGTAATCTAATCAATTTAATCAATCTTCAATATACCTGTAAGTCAGGTTTTATTTTAGTTCCAGAATCAATGTTGTTTCTTTGGGCAACGTCAATTCATTCTTCAAGTCGTACGTTTTCCCTGTCATTACATCTGTTCCTGATGTTTTGCTTTCTATACTCTCGGCAAATCGCTCCGTTTTCAGTGTCTGGTCTGTTTCGTTATTGTTGATAATCACCATAATTTTTTCCTGATCATTGTATCTGAAATAAACGTATACGTCGTTTTCCGGCACGTAGTGCGTAAGTAATCCGGTGTGAATAACCGTTTTGTTTTTACGCCAATTGAGTAATTTTGAAAGGAAACTGAAGTATTCGTTTTGTTCATGGGTTCTGCCGGCTGCGGTAAACGCATTGATGGAGTCGCCCGCCCAGCCTCCGGGAAAATCGCGCCGAATATCACCATCACCTTTGTCTTTCTCACCTGTCATTCCTATTTCCGACCCGTAGTAAATCTGCGGTATGCCGCGTGTGGTCATCAAAAACGACATAGCCATTTTGAACTTAGCCAGACTGCCGTTGATCAGATGATTGAATCGTTGAGTGTCATGGTTTTCTGCAAAAATCAACAGGTTGTTTGTGTTGGGATATACATAATCGTTGGCAATGCTGTTGTAAAGCCTGTTCATACCTTTGTCTTCCCAGTCCTTTCCGTGTTCATTAAAGCAGGTTTCCATGGCTCTTTCGGTTGTAAAATCCATTACGCTGGGTAAGTACGAATTGTATTTGAGCGGATTTACAGCATCTTTTTGCCAGAATGCAATGTCTTGCGGTGTAGAGAGCCAGGTTTCTCCCACAATATTAAAGCGCGGATATTCATCCATGATGGCTTTGGCCCATTTTGCCATAGCATCGCGGTCGTTGTAGGGATAAGTGTCCATTCGTATGCCATCCAGGTTGGCATGTTCCACCCACCAAATGGAATTCTGAATAAAGTATGTCAGGAAGTATTCGTTCTGCTGGTTCATATCCGGCATAGACGTGTCGAACCATCCGTCTGTCATTCTTTTTTTATCGATAGCAGCTGCGTGCGTGTCTTTGGTAGTAATTGCTTTGTGGTTGGTTTGTGTGTATGCAGGCCATTGATGTATCCAGTCTTCAAATGGTAAATCGTTCATCCACCATGCCCAGATTCCGGCATGGTTCGAAACCATATCCATGATTATTTTCAGTCCTTTTTGGTGCGATGCACTCACAAAATCTACATACTCATCGTTGCTCCCGAACCGTGGATCTATTTTGTAAAAGTCGCTTATGGCGTATCCATGGTAGGTGTATTTGTTGAAATTATTTTCTTGCAGCGGGGTAGTCCATATAGTGCTGGCTCCCAGTTCTTTTATATAATCCAGATGATCTTTTATGCCTTTTATATCGCCGCCATGTCTTCCATAGTCAATGCTGCGGTTTGCTTTTTCAGGTTGCGAGTCTACATTGTCGTTTGCCGTATTGCCGTTAGAAAACCTATCAGGCATCAGCAGATATACCACATCGTTGCTCGAGAAACCTGCACGTTTCCACGAGTCGGCTTGTCGGTTTTTGAGTTCATAAGTAACTGTCAGATTTGCTTTTTCGGGCTCAGTAAGCAGTATTTTAAAACTACCGGCTTTTGCCACTTTCGGATTGATTTCGAGTGTAACGAATAAGTAGTTCGGACTACACGCCCTATTGGTTTTCAGTATTTTCACTCCGGGGTAGTTGATAATTACCTTGCGGTTGCATATTTCGGTACCGTGTATTAAAAGCTGTAGGCGGGTATTTTTCATCCCTATCCACCAAAATGATGGTTCTACGCGCTCTATTTGAGCCGAAATACCTAAAGCAATAAACAGGGATATGACTACGAGTAATTTTCTCAGCATGTTGGTGAATTTTAAGGCTGTTTGTATCTATTTGATTACAAAAATAATAAAGATTCTCCAACAGCGGGCTGAGATGTGAGTGTAGGTCCAGATATTTCCCGCAATCGATTGAAATCGGGTGCTTTGTTGCTGCTATTCGGGCGTGTGAAGCAAGTTGCGGAATTGAAACGCAGGCATTTTCATTTATTCCTGTTTTTGTATATGTGCGGTAAATGATGTTTCGTCCAGCACTTTACATATAGTATAAGCTTCTGATATTATATCTTCAGGATAATCGTTTATTTGAAGTATGCGTATAGCATTTCTGTTCTTTAGTTTTCCGTTTTTGAGCTTGTAATCAAAGTCTACCGATTGGTTGTTGATACTTTCGCTGAAGTGGTATAGCTCGTATTCGTTCTTTAGTAAATCTGTGAGTTCGATATCGTGAGTCGACACAAATACAATATTGTCGTTGAGGTTAAGCGACGACAATACAGCTTTACCTGCTGCGATTCGTTCTATGGTATTGGTGCCTTTAAATATCTCGTCGAGCAGAAATAGGTTGGCACTTCCATTGGAGCTTTGCTTAATCATTTCTTTTATAGTCAGCACTTCCTCAAAGTAATAGCTTTTGTCATTCATCAGGTCGTCGTTAATTCGTATAGCCGAAAATATGTTCATTTTAGGCATGCTGAATTCTGTTGCAAAGCAGGTGTTTATTGTTTGAGCTGTTATGGCGTTTAATCCGATAGTTCTGATGAACGAAGTTTTACCTGACATGTTGGAACCGGTCAGCAGTATCGACTTATGATTGAGGTTAATGCTGTTTTCAACGCAATTGGCAATTAGTGGATGGAAAATATCTTTTGCCGATAGTGTTTTGCGTTCGGTCACTGTTGGCAGGCAGTAATGGCTTAGACCTTCTCTGAGCGATGCTATGGAAATCAATGTGTCAATTTCACCCACAAAAAGGAATATATCTTCTATTTCCTTTCGTCTTGTATCCATTTTTTTCAGGATGTCAAACAAAAATAAGGGTTCGATGAGAAACGCTGTTTTTAGAAGTTCAAAAATGGTAGAAATAATTACTTCTAAATCGGATTGCAATTTTGACTCCAGCTTGAAAAACAACATTTGTTTTTGTATCTTGTCAATTATTCCGGTAGATTCTCTCAGGGTGGGATTCAGCTCCTGAAAAAGGTCGTTTTCGAATAGTTTCTTTGCTGTATTATTCAGCCGGATAAGTTGAGGCACCGAGCCCAGGTATTGATATAGGTTTTTCTTATTCGTGTAATGAATAAAGAGATTGATAATGAAAACCGGAATGATAAGTAAAATTACCTTCAGGTTGAAGAAGAGTGCAATAAGCAGTATCAGGCTTGTAAATGACAAGAACTTAACCATAAAAAACCACTTGGGCGGCTGTATATGTTCATATTGAAATAATAAGCTGATATAATATGCTTCTCTTTCGTTTAGTCTGGTGAGTAAAGTCTGAACATTTAATCGCAGTTCCGAATTTTGGCTTAGTTCGGATATTATTTTTTCGGTGTTGGCTGTGTTGTTTGGCTTTTGGGGTATAGTCCTGAGTTTATTGTACAGGTGTTGCTGGCCAATTCTTGAACTTGTGCGGTCAATGAACATGAACAATTCTTCAAAATCAAGGTCGTTGCATGTTTTGTCGCTTAGTACCTGAAATTCATCAGAGTGATTCTTTTTGTGAAAGTATTTTTTGATAAGTTCAAAATCAAACAAATCATCTTTAGGCTTGCCAAATGATTCAAGAAGAGTTTTTCGTAATCTTTGTTTGCTGAGCATAGATATTGTCCGGACAAGTTTATATTCAAATAACAATGCAAAGATACGAATTATTTTGAAACTGTTAACTAAATCAGGTTTGAAATTCAGATTATATTATTGCTTGCATATAAATCTCCAGGGTTTATTTTTCCATTCGTCTCCGGCATAGTCAATTCCCACGCGTGGTGCGGTCTCGAAAATGACTTCATCAGGAGCATCTTCTATCCATATCCGGGCTGATTCTGTCAGGCTTTCACCGTAGAAGCTCCGGTCGATCTTTAATTCGCGTCCTACTTTGCCCGAACCTACAATTTTATCTATTGCTCTGATCAACACTGCTTGCGGGTGGTTTGGCTTTCCGGTAACTACATTTAGCATCCAATACATGCCGTAAATAAGATAAACGTACACGCAGCTGCCTTCGGCAAACATAACTTCGGTGCGGGGTGTTCGTCCTTTGCTGGCATGGCAGGCTTTGTCTTCAGCACCCATGTAAGCTTCGGTTTCGGTTATGCGGTATCGTTGCGTTTCACCGTTATCATAGACTCTCACTAAAATTTTGCCCAGTAATTTCTCGGCAACAATCGTGGCATCTTGTGTGTAAAAATCAGTATTCAGTTTCATACTACAAACGTAATAATTATTTTTCTTCGACTTGATTAATTTTTCGGCATAATTCTCTTGAAAACGACCATCTAGCGGTCGAAAAATACAGTTTAAAAAAAAGATGTTCAATTATTTGGTAATCCAAAGAAAAACAGTATTTTTGCAGTCCGTTTATTATCACAGTGTAATGGTCCGTTTTATTGTGTGTAAATATCCTATTTTGTGCCGATTAGCCTCTTCCAAAATTTGATTGAAACAAGTGAAACGACTCAATTATTAATTAAAAAACATTTTTATAAAGTGGATACGTTAAGTTATAAAACCATTTCTGCCAATAAAGCGACAGCGCAGAAAGAATGGGTAGTAGTGGATGCTACCGATATGGTGTTGGGACGTATGGGCTCAAAAGTTGCTAAACTTTTGCGCGGAAAATACAAACCAAGTTTCACTCCTCACGTAGATTGTGGTGACAATGTGATTCTTATCAATGCAGAGAAAGTTCAATTGACCGGTAACAAATGGAACGACCGCGTTTACCTTAGCCACACTGGCTATCCTGGTGGACAACGTGAAATTACACCAGCCAAATTGATGGCAAAAAGCTCTGAAAAACTTATCAAGAAAGTGGTAAAAGGTATGTTGCCTAAAAACCGCCTTGGAGATAAACTTTTGGGCAATTTGTATGTATTCCCAGGTGCGGAACACACTATGCAAGCTCAGCAACCAAAACAAATCGATTTAAACTCACTTAAATAATCAGTATGGAAGTAATAAATGCCTTAGGAAGAAGAAAAGCGGCTGTAGCTCGTATTTTCGTAAGCGAAGGAACCGGACAAATTACAATAAATAAACGCGATATTTCCGTATATTTTCCATCTCCAATTTTGCAATATGTGGTAAAACAACCTCTGAATAAATTAGGAGTAGTTGAAAAATATGACATTAAAGTAAATCTTGATGGTGGTGGTTTCAATGGCCAGGCCGGAGCTTTGCGCTTAGCAATTGCCCGTGCGTTGGTAAAAATCAATCCGGAAGACAAATCAGCATTGAAAGCAGATGGATTTATGACTCGTGACCCACGTGAAGTGGAACGTAAGAAACCGGGTCAACCAAAAGCTCGTAAGAGATTCCAGTTCTCAAAACGTTAATATTATATTCGGTTGTCAGTCAGCAGTTATCAGTATTCTTACTGTTCACTGTTTACTGTTCACTGAAAAAAATAAGTTTAGTATCTAAATTGCCGAGACTCAAAATACATTGTATGGCTACTCGGCGATTGATTTACACAGAATGTAAACAATTTTAAACAACAAAAATGTCAAGAACAAATTTCGAAGAATTATTAGAAGCAGGTTGCCACTTTGGTCACTTGAAACGCAAATGGAATCCGGCTATGGCTCCCTACATTTTTATGGAGCGTAACGACATCCACATTATCGATTTGCACAAAACGGTAGTGAAGATTGATGAAGCAGCAGCTGCATTGAAACAAATTGCAAAATCAGGACGTAAAATCCTTTTTGTAGCAACTAAAAAACAAGCTAAAGACGTAGTAGCCGATAAAGCTTCTGCCGTTGGAATGCCATATATTACTGAGCGTTGGGCTGGTGGTATGTTAACCAACTTCCCTACAATCCGTAAAGCAGTGAAAAAGATGACCACCATTGACAAAATGGCAACTGATGGTACTTTTGACAATATCTCTAAAAGAGAAAAATTACAGATTACCCGTCAACGTGAGAAACTTGAAAAAAACTTAGGTTCTATTGCAGATTTGACTCGCTTACCTTCAGCACTTTTTGTTGTTGACGTAATGAAAGAGCACATTGCAGTTCTAGAAGCTCAACGTTTGGGTATTCCAGTTTTCGGAATTGTAGATACTAACTCTAATCCAAACAATATTGATTTTATCATTCCTGCTAACGATGACGCAACAAAATCTGTTGACGTAATTTTGTCGGCAATGGTTGCTGCCATTCAGGAAGGTTTGGAAGAACGTAAGGTGGAGAAAGTCGATACTGAAGCTGCTGAAGCTCCTGTGGCGAAAGAACCAAAATCAAGAATTTCAAAAAGACCAAGAACTCAAAAGGAAGATGAAGAAGCGTTGAATGCTAACGTTGCTAAAAAATTCATCAAAGAAGAAGAATAAAGACAAGCCCTGAATTCCCTCAGGGGGATTACAAAATTGTCTGTACAAACTGGCGAGTTACAAGTTATATTTTTAGCATGTAACTCGTTTTTTTTCCAATAAGAAACATTAACTCTAAGCTCATAGTTACTCTGTTAGAGGATCTAAGGAGCTCTAAAAAAATATTACAATTATGGCAGTAACAATGGCAGAAATTTCAAAATTGCGTACCATGACTGGTGCCGGTATGATGGATTGCAAAAACGCAATCACTGAAGCCGCTGGTGATTTTGACAAAGCAATTGAAATTATTCGTAAAAAAGGTCAGGCTACAGCTGCAAAACGTAGCGATCGCGAAGCTTCGGAAGGTTGTGTGTTAGCGGCGGCTAACGGTGGCTTTGCTGCGGTGTTGGCGCTGAAATGCGAAACAGACTTTGTGGCTAAGAATGCTGATTTTATAGCACTTACTCAATCAGTTCTTGATGCAGCTATGGCTTCTAAACCAACGACACTGGATGAGTTAAAAGCGTTGACTATCGATGGTCGCGTGATTTCTGAAATTATCACTGATCGTTCGGGGATTACCGGCGAAAAAATGGAATTAGACTACTATGAATTCGTTCAAGGTGGTACTACTTCAGCTTACATTCACCCGGGAAACAAACTTGCTACATTGGTTGCAGTTGCTCAAGAAAACGCCGAAAACGAAACCTTACGTGGCATGGCGATGCATATTGCAGCAATGGCACCTGTGGCTATTGATGAATCCGAAGTGCCTCAAAAAGTAAAAGATAACGAGCTTGCAGTGGCTATCGAAAAAACCAAAACTGAACTTGTTGCTAAGGAAGTTGAAGTCGCGATAAAAAAAGCGGGCATCAATCCTGCTCATGTTGATAGCGAAAACCACATTGAATCAAACATGGCTAAGGGCTGGATTACTGCAGAGGAAGCTGCAAAAGCACGCGAAATTAAAACAACAGTTACTGCAGAGAAATCTGCAACTTTACCAGATCAGAAAGTAAACAGTATTGCCGCTGGACGTATGGCAAAATTCTACAAAGAATATACCCTTTTAGAACAAAAGTACGAAGGTGGCGGTGAAGAAGCTGGAAAAATAACAGTAAAAGAACTGCTTGTGAAAAAACAGTTAACTTGTGTTGCTTTCAAACGTGTAACTTTGAATCAGGAGTAAAATATAAACTGACAGATACAAATAAAAAACCTCCCGAATTCTCGGGAGGTTTTTTATTTGTATAATGAATGGTGCATAAAACCTCATAATGTTCGTAAAAATTGCTATTTTTGCAATTCAAATTCAATTTATACTTTTCGTTATAGAAAAGTGATTTTCAACTAAAAAACTGTTTAATGAGAAACGTGAGAGTGCGCTTTGCACCCAGTCCTACAGGAGCATTGCACATTGGCGGAGTTCGTACCGCTTTGTACAATTATTTATTTGCAAAAAAACACGGCGGAGATATGTTGCTCCGCATTGAAGATACTGACTCGGCCAGGTTTGTGCCAGGTGCTGAAGATTATATTATAGAATCGCTCAACTGGTTGGGTATTGGTATTGACGAGGGAATCGGCTGTAATGCACAGGGTCCTCATGCTCCTTATCGCCAGAGTGAGCGTAAAGCTATTTATCGTAAGTATGTAGATCAGCTCCTGAGCGCGGGCTTGGCTTATATTGCTTTTGATACTCCTGCAGAATTAGACGCAAAACGATCAGAAATTTCAAATTTCCAATATGATGCGTCTACACGTGGTATGATGACTAACTCTCTTACTTTGTCTGATGCAGAAGTTCAGAACCGTATAGATAATGGTGAACAGTATGTGGTTCGTATAAAAATAGAACCCAACGAAGATATTAAAGTGCAGGATCTTATCAGGGGAGAGGTGGTGATTAACTCTTCGATTATCGATGACAAGGTTTTGTTTAAATCTTCTGACGAATTGCCTACTTATCATATGGCTAACGTGGTAGATGATTATTTGATGGAAATCTCTCACGTAATCAGAGGTGAAGAATGGTTACCGTCTGCACCATTGCATGTTTTGCTGTATCGCTATTTGGGATGGACGAATGTTATGCCTCAGTTTGCACATTTGCCGTTGCTACTCAAGCCGGATGGAAACGGTAAACTGAGCAAACGCGACGGCGACCGACTGGGCTTCCCTGTTTTTCCATTAAACTGGAAAGATCCAAAAACGGGCGAAACTTCTTCGGGTTACCGCGAAGCAGGATATTTTCCTGAGGCAGTAGTCAATTTCCTTTCTTTATTGGGATGGAACTCAGGCACCGAACAGGAGATATTCTCAATGCAGGAATTAATTGATCAGTTCTCGCTGGATCGCGTAAGTAAGAGCGGGGCGAAATTTGATTATGAAAAAGGGAAATGGTTTAACCATAAATATCTACAGCTAAAATCCAATGACGAAATTGCTGATATTTATCAGAATATATTGAAGAAAAAAGGAATTTCCGTTGCGCTGGACAAAGTAATTAGAATTGTGAGTTTGGTAAAAGAGCGTGCCAATTTTGTAACAGAGCTTTGGAATCAGTCAAGTTTCTTCTTTGTAGCACCAGTCGAATATGATGCTAAAACAATTCAAAAGCGCTGGAAGACTGAAACTCCGGTACAAATGACCGAATTGGTTAGTGTATTGAAAGCTATCAGCGAATTTACTCCAGAAGAAACAGAAAGAATAGTGAAAGACTGGATTGCAGAAAAGGAATACAATCTTGGGGGTGTAATGAACGCGTTTCGGTTGTCGATTGTAGGTGAGCCAAAGGGTCCTCACATGTTTGATATCATTGCACTGATGGGAAAGGATGAAACGATACAGAGAATTGAACGTGCAGTAAATGTGATAAATATTTGATTTCCAATGCAAAAACGTTACTCCGATCCATTGCAGTATATAAACGAACAAATTTTTACAACACAGAAATATATTGTTCCATTTATTCAGGAAATAAAACCAATAGATAACACCCTGCACGTGTTGGAAATTGGGTGTGGCGAAGCCGGAAATTTGAAACCGTTTCTGGACTTGGGTTGTAAGTGCGTTGGTGTTGACTTTAGTTCTCCCAAAATTGAAAAAGGTAATGCTTACTATGCTTCGCATCCTTTTTCAGACAATATAAGGCTGATAAGTGAAGATATTTATAAAACGAACGAGTTTGATCATCAGTTTGATATTGTTGTAATACGCGATGTGATTGAACACATTCATGATCAGGATAAGTTTTTATCCATGCTTAAAAATCTAGTTGCTCCTAATGCCGTTGTTTTCTTTGCATTTCCTCCCTGGCAAAATCCGTTTGGAGGTCATCAGCAAATTTGCGTCAGTAAATTTTTATCGCTTTTGCCATATTTTCATTTATTGCCTGTTGCTTTATACAAGGCGGTTTTAAAAATGTTTGGTGAGACTGATGGAAAAATAGCTGCATTGCTTGAAATCAAAGAAACAGGAATAAGTCTGGAGCGATTTGAACGTTTGCTAACGAAAAACAAGTATCGTGTTTTGAAGAAGACACTGTATTTTATCAATCCAAATTATGAGGTGAAATTTGGATTAAAGCCGCGGACATTTCCACAGATATTGGGTAAAATTCCTTATTTCCGGAATTTTGTGTCAACCTGTGGATACTATCTTGTTGATGTACAATAATGTTTTATTGAATAAATTATTTTCATGAAAAAAGTTCTCATTGTCACATATTATTGGTTTCCCAGTGGAGGCGCCGGTGTTCAACGTTGGCTTAAGTTTACCAAATACCTTCGCGATTTTGGTTGGGAGCCCATCATATACACTCCCGAAAATCCTGAATTTCCATCCATCGATAAATCTTTTGAAAAAGATCTGCCGGAAGGACTGACAGTGATAAAAACACCCATATGGGAACCATATAATGTATATCGGAAACTGACCAGTAAAGGGAAAAATGAGCCGATAAATGCTGCATTTATTTCTGAAAATAAAAAACAGGGTTGGAAAGAGAAACTTTCTATTTGGATACGTGGAAATTTTTTGATTCCTGATCCCCGCAGGTTTTGGATTAAGCCATCGGTTAAGTACCTGACTGGATATTTAAAAGAAAATCCTGTCGATGCCATAATAACTACCGGACCACCGCATTCGATGCACCTGATAGGATTAGGGGTAAAGAAGAATTTGCCTGATTTGCCCTGGATTGCCGATTTCCGCGATCCGTGGACGAATATCGATTTTTATAAAGAATTAAACCTGACGTGGTTGGCAGATAAGATTCATCGTCGTTTGGAGAAAAAGGTAGTAGGCCACGCAGATAGTATGGTGACTGTATCCGAAGGCTGGATGAAAGAATTTGAACAGATGAGGCCTAAGCGGATTCAGGTTATATCGAACGGATATGATGAGTCAGACGTTAAACAAGTTGCTGTTCAACTTGATGAGAAGTTTTCAATATCACATATCGGAACTTTAAATGCTGCCCGAAATCCACAAACTGTGTGGAAAGTGCTGAGTAAAATATGTACAGATAATCCTGAATTCAGGACTGACTTGCAGATACAACTGGTTGGTAAGGTTGATTTCTCTGTGTTAGAATCAATCAGAGAACACGACCTTCAGGAAAATTTGAAAAAGATTGATTATCTGTCGCACAGCGAAGCTATTGCAAAGCAACAGTCTTCGCAGCTTTTGCTTTTGCTTATTAACCAATCTCCTAATGCCAATGGAATTCTTACCGGAAAATTTTACGAATACCTGGCTTCGAAACGTCCTATTCTGGCAATTGGTCCTACTGATGGAGATGCTGCACGGGTACTCAATGATACCGGAGCAGGGACAATGGTTGGTTTCTCAGACGAAGTGGCTACAGAAAAAGCAATACTGGATTATTATGCTCGTTATAAGACTAATACTTTAGTGGTTAAAACTGAATCTGTTGAAAAATTCTCACGGCGATCGCTCACCGGAGAACTTGCATTATTACTGAATTCTCTATGAAAAAAATAGTAACGGTAGTTGGTGCCCGCCCTCAGTTTATCAAAGCTGCTATGTTAAGTAGACAGTTTAAATTGTTATGTGTTAATGAGTTGATCATTCATACGGGTCAGCATTTTGAAGCCAACATGTCGGATATTTTTTTTGAAGAAATGGAAATTCCCAAGCCTGCGTATCATCTTGATATTCATTCGTTGCCACATGGAGCCATGACAGGGCGAATGCTCGAGAAGATCGAAAAGATATTGCAGTTAGAGAAACCTGATGCTGTTTTGGTTTATGGAGATGCCAACTCTACTTTGGCCGGTGCGATGGCTGGTGCTAAACTAAACATTCCGGTAATTCACGTAGAAGCGGGTCTGAGATCCTATAACATGTCTGCTCCCGAAGAAATAAATCGTGTTTTGACAGACAGAATTTCAAAAATTCTTTTTTGTCCCACAGCAACTGCTGTTGATAATTTGGAGAGGGAAGGACTTAATCAGTTGCCGGTGCATATTTTCAATTATGGTGATGTAATGAAAGATGCATCGCTGTATTATGCCGAAAAAGTGCAGTTAAAATCAGATATTTTGAGGCGTATCGGTGTAAAAAAGTTTATACTGGCAACAATTCACAGGCAAGAGAATACAGACTCGCCCGAAACACTCAGGAATATCATAGCGGGTTTAAATGAGATTCATAAACAAATACCGGTTGTGGTACCGTTGCACCCACGTACACGACAAATTCTGGCTCAACAATATAGCTTGCCCAACTTTATTACAATCGATCCGGTAGGTTATCTGGATATGATTATGTTGATGAAAAAGAGCGAGTTGGTCATTACCGATAGTGGTGGAGTGCAAAAGGAGGCTTTTTTCTTTGGAAAACATTGTATAATTTTACGTGAGCAAACTGAATGGATAGAATTGGTTGAGAACGGTTTCAGCACATTGGTAGGGAGCAATAAAGAGAAAATGAAAGAAGCATTTACTGTTTTTTCAACGAAAACTTCAGATTTCTCGGTAGAGTTATTTGGCAATGGTTGCGCTTCGGTAATGATTGCAAAAGAGATAATAAGTATTTTATAATAAACATATTACGCAAAAATGTCAGATCAGTCAACAGAGATAAAATTAATGGGTGGTTATTTTCATAATCAACGGAGAGAGATGCTTAAGTATATCCCCGATAATGCAAAAAGGATTCTGGAGGTAGGTTGTGGAGCAGGGCAGTTTTGCTCAAATTTGAAGAGAGAGGACAGGGAGATATGGGGTGTGGAGATGAATGAAGAAGCAGCTCAAAAAGCGACAGAAGTTTGTACGTTCGTTTTAATCGGTGATTTTGATACTGTTTTTGAGCAACTTCCCAAAAATCATTTTGACTGTGTGATTTTTAATGATGTTTTAGAGCATATGTATTCTCCGTGGGATACCATTCGGTTGGTAAAATCTTTGTTGTCTGATGATGGTGTTTTAGTTAGTTCTATTCCGAATTTCAGATACATATCTAACCTGATTACCGAAATTTTATTTCAAGGAGAGTTTGAATACAAAGCAGTTGGTGGAATTCTGGACGATACTCATATTCGTTTTTTTACCACCAAGAGCATCAGGAGAATGTTCAAAGAACAAGGTTATGAAGTGCTTGTTCATGAGGGGCTAAAACCCTGCAAAAGCTGGAAGGAAAAATTATTTATTGGATTAACTTTTGGTTTTTTAGAAGATGCCCGATATAAACAATTTGCAACTGTGGCTAAACCAATTCGCTGATGAATATACCTTTAGTTTCGATAATAACCCCAACTTACAATCATCAGTCGTTTATTGCCGATTGCATTTGTTCTGTACAGCAACAAACATACGACAATTGGGAGATGATTATAGTGGACGATGGAAGTACTGATAATACATATTCCATCGCTCAATCTTTTGCAGAAAAAGACAGTAGAGTGAAAGTATTTACTCAAAAGAATGTTGGGATTTATCGTTTGGCTGAGACTTATAATTTTGCATTGTCAAAATCTTCTGGCTCGTATGCGGCAGTGTTGGAGGGAGATGATGTCTGGTTACCCGAGAAACTCGAAATCCAGGTAAAAGCGTTGGAAGAAAACAAGCAAGCCGTATTGTGTTGGGGGAAAGCCTACAGAACTACCGATGTAACCAATGAGCGAGACTTGTATCCTACACCGGATGTTGAAGCAAGGTATGGACAGGATTTAAGAAACGAACCGATTATGTCAGCTTCTATAAATCTATTGTTTCATCAGTTTTATTTCCCTGCATTGACGGTATTTATTCGTCGTAGTGCTTTGGACAAAATTGGTGGTTTTATTCAAAACCATAATTTACCTTTGGTAGATTTACCCACTTGGGTAGAACTCTCAACCCAAGGTACTTTTGAATATATTGATCTGCCGTTGGGCAAATGGCGGATTAACTCTAATCAGATAACTAAGACTCTGACGGTGGAAATGTACAAAGGATTTTATAATCTGACTGTTGATTTTTTTAATCAACATCAAGATGTATTTGCAAACCAGAGCATTAATATGTCTGTGATAAAGAGACATTACAGAAAACTCTTCGTAATTATCTACTCTCGTTCGGGACGGTATAAGTTAATAAGGAAAGATTTTGCAGGTGCACGTAAAGATTATTTAAAATCTATTTTTAATTTTGGACTGAACGAGCCTCTCTGGAAGCTCCGTTCGTTGGTTGGTTTTTTCTTCAGTTTGATTCATTCGGATATTGAAAAGTTTACAAAAAGGATAGGACGAGTTAGCTATAAATGAATACCTTAAAAGAATTAGACTATGGATTTGAATGATTATCAACGTTTAAATAAATCTTTTTCTAAGAAATTGATTTTTCATTTAGGAACCGGTTCCGGTTTTTTCTCAGAGTATAACAATATGATCAGAGCGATGGCGTATTGTCTTCAGCACAAGATTCAGTTTGTATTATATTCTGCTGATGCTTCGTTTGCCTATGATAAAGGCTGGCAGGATTTTTTTGAACCTTTTACCGACGAGATCACTGATAGTTTTCACAGTCAGTACAATAAAAGATTTCTGGAAAGAAGTATTACCCGTAGTTTTGTCAAATATCTGCGGGGTTTGTTAGTTACCCTGAAATACTGGAAAACCTATGGTCATCTGCTTCAATATTCGCTATTTTACAAAGAACCGCAGGTAGTAAAAGATTTAAAAAAAGAGCACGGGTTTGATTACTTCACGTATGATTTATGGAGTAGTTTTCAGGAAATGGATGTTACCAAAAGAATAGAAATATCAGGTCTATACAAGGGCACTATCTTTGATTTAATGAAGCAGCTTGACAAATTGATATGGCAATTTAATGAGCAAACTGCAGTGGAGGTTCAAAAGCTTATAGATGGGCAGAATTTACCGGTCAATTATTTCGGAATGCAAATAAGGGGAGGTGATAAGTTTATGGAAAATTCCCTGTTGGATTATAAGCTATATTTTCAAACTCTTATCCGAAAGAAAAAATCATTTGTTGATACCAACGCTGTATTTGTTCTGACGGATGATTACAGAATTATTGAAAATATTAATGCCGTTTTCCCTCAATTTCAGATCTATACTCTCTGTTCGAAAGAAGAAAGAGGGTATTTTAATGAGTCGTTTAAGTCCGAAACAGAAGATGAGCGTAAAGCAAAGATTATCAGATTATTTGCATCGATTCAAATCCTTGCAAATTCAGCATTTTTTATTGGAACAGAAAGCGCTAACCCCGGAAAATACCTGAAGCTAAGGTTGCAAAAACATAGATTTTATAGTCTTGATTAAAAAGATTAGGTATAAATATTTTAAAATTTCAGCTATAAACTAATATACACAATGATAATAGTTTACGACAAAATAGGGCAAATGAGCAACAGGATATGGTCTGCTGTACCATCAATTGCTTACAGTTTAGAGAACAACGAAAAAATGATTTTTATATATTTTGGCGACTATATTCATTTTTTTCCACACATCAATGAAAACCCTTTAATCAGATTTTATGGAATTAAAGGTAAATGGGCAATACTTTTCAAGATTCTGAGCAAGCTAAGTAAGTTAGGGATAATTCCGGCACGTTTCAGAGATTTGAACTCTAAGGTAAACATTAAATTTATACAAGGTTGGAGGTCAAGGCACATGGTAAGTGGCGACCTGATTGCTAAACATAAAGCGGAAATTTGTAAAATATTTGGATACTCGGACGAAATTGTTGAACATGTAAATGCTGTGTTTGAGGCTAAAAGAAAAGATAATGAGGTAATTGTAGGTGTGCATATCCGTAGAGGTGATTATCAAAAGTGGATTAATGGCAAATACTACTTTTCAGATGAGTTGTACTCCAAATGGATAAAGGCGATTGATGCAGAATTAAAGGAACAAGGCAAGACTGCTAGTTTTTATATTGCCTCTAATGAGCATATTAAGGCTGAAAACTATTTAGGAATTAAGTACTTTACGCTGGCAAACTCCAGTTCGGAGAAAGATATTTATGCTTTGTCAAAATGTGATTATATTATGGGTCCAACCAGTACTTATTCTCAATGGGCTGCTTTTATTGGTAGTATTCCTATTCGGTTTTTATTGTCGAGAGAGGAAGTACCTTCATTAAAAGATTTTTCAAAAGTAGTTTCATTGTTTTACTTTGAAAGCGATCAGAGCATGATACTTGACGAAACCGGATTCAGGTATGTAGATGGATTGATATATAACTATAACCGGATATAAGATTTAGTTCATTTCGATTGATTAATTGTCAGACGAAAGAAACTCAACAAATCGGGAATAGTTCTCTTTTGCATTGCAGATATCATTCCACCAGGTTCTAGCATTTTTTCTCAATTCTGCCAAATCCTGACTTGCAAGTTGCTGAATGGTTTTTGCAATTTCATCAGCAGAAATGTTGGCCAGAAGTAATTCTCCCACTTGATTATCAACTATCTCAGAGGTACCACCGACATTGGTGGCTATTACCGGAATCCCGAATGAAAGAGCTTCCATAATAGAAACCGGTACTCCTTCACTGGAACTTACATTAATAAACAAATCGATATGATTTTGTTGGTAGAATTTCAGCACTTCTTTGTTGGAAAGCGCTCCGGCGAATTCAACCTGAATGTTAGCAGGCAGTTGGGTAGCACTGTTTTTTAATTGCGAGTGTAGATTCCCTGTCCCTATATGTGTCCACTTTAGCTGAAAATCTATAGATTCTAATGCGTGAATAATCAGCGAGATACGTTTTACCGGTACCATGTAAGAGCAACTCACCAAATGAAAAACAGTTTCATCATTACTTCTTTCCGGGTTGATTCCATTGTCAAAAACTCCCAATTGACAAACCCTAATCTGTTCCTCATTTACCAGATCAGCATAATGCTTTAGCAAATACCTCTCGCCATCGAGCGATATCGGCAGAAACCGATCGATAGAAGGAAATACATAATATCTGAAAGGGATATATCCTCCTTTGGCATACTCATACAGGTCTGTCCGATGAAATCTCACTAGTGAGGTGTTGCTAATTCTACTTTTTAAAATGGGCAACATCAAAACAGATTTATCACCCCAGTAAAAATAGAGTTTATCTTCGGGTGTAATTTCTGTTTGTAACTGTTTCCATAGCTTAGCATTTGAAAACATAGAGCGAAAGAGCAAGAATGATGTGAAGAAATTCCATGTTTTTTTTCTGCTCAGATATACTTTCTTGTTGAAAAATTCTTTGAATGCAAATCCTGTAGGAGCTAAGTTGAATAGTCCGTTGATGAGCATGTTGAATTTTTCATTGGGATTGAATCCTATAATAGGCCTCCAAACTTCCACATTGTTTGCCAGCGATCTGCAACCAGATTCTTTATGCAGCGGAATTATTATGACCTTTTCAAATTTTCCCGAAAGAAACGGAAGCTCGCTTTCGAGAAAAGCTTCCGAAAATCCGTGTGGAAATGTGTTTGTGAAAAGGAAAAGTCTCATATTTACTTCGTTGAATTTTTCAAGGACTTCAAGCTTGATTGTACCTGATCGAGAGCTTTGTAATAAGTATCAGTTTGGAAGAGTCTAATGTACCCGAAATAAATAATTGCCGCACATACCAACTGAGTAGATAGCAAAAAATATTTATTGCTAATCAAAAACTGTATAAGCCAGATAACGAAAGCTATACCGACACCAAACAACATGCTGTTTACAAAGTCAGACAGTTGGTGCTTGATATAATGATGTAAGTCTTTTTTCAGGTATAATACTGAAATTAAATAAGCTATTGCACAGCTTATAGCATATCCTACAAGCATGGCTATAATACCGAATTGGAATGATACTAATACTGATGCTATGATTAATGCTTTTTTGATAAATTCAACCCTGAAAGTGAGTTTTGCCTGACCTCTGGCATTTAAGGCACTTGTGTTCAATGTGTAAAGTGGCTGTAAAAGAGTAGCCAGACAGAGCAACTGAAAATAGGGGATTGCCGGTGCCCAGACCGGAGGTAAAATTATAGATATTAGAGGCTTGGCTACAGCAATCAAACAAAGCATAACGGGGAAGGTAATCAAGGATGTTTTTTTGGCAATTTCCCTAAAAACCCGTCTGAACCGTTCATCATCGTTTTGTATTTTTACCAGAAGCGCGTATGTACTTCCTACGAGTATTGTCTGAAAGCTATAATTGGTAGTTTCGTTAAGTTTATTAGCCTGTGAATAGAGTCCAACTTGATTTTTCGAGTAGAATTTCCCAATAATTACAAAATATAGATTATTGAAAACCATATTTAGAATAGAGGTACCCAATAGGTTTACACTAAATCCAAACAGTTCGCGAATTACATTAAAAGAGAATATCTTTCTTGGTTTCCATTTTACAAATAAATGAAGACAAACCATTCTGATAAAATGAAATAGAACCTGTTGAACCACAAGTGCCCAAACTCCGGCACCGTAAAAAGCCATGCAAATTCCCGCAAATCCACTACCTGTAACAGATAGAATGTTGATTTTAGCACTGTTTTTAAAATCTATATTCCTGGTCATTTTTGCTACAGGAATCAGATATAAAGCATTAAATATAATTCCGATAAAAACAATCCGGCAAATTTCAATTAATTTAGGCTCTTTGTAAAAATCAGCAATAAGCGGAGCTGAGAAGAATAAAATGATATAAAGAACAATCCCGATAAGTATATTAAAATAGAATACGGAATTATAATCTGTTTCAGTTATATCTTGTTTTCGAACCAGCGCCTGAACAAATCCACTGTCAACCAATGTATTTGATAAAGCAACAAACAACGCAATTTCTCCGATTAAACCAAAATCATTCGGAGTTAGAAGTCTGCCTAGAAATAAAATAATTATAAACTGCACAATTTGCTGTCCAAACCTGTCGATGCTACTCCAGATTAAAGCTCCCAGCATTTTTTGTTTTAGATTGTCGCTCATCTGCTTTATTTCCCTTTTATAACATCAAATCCCTGACCATAAACCCCGATTACTGAAGATTGTGAAATAAATGCATTGGGATCGATATCCTTTACAATACGAAATATCTTTATTGACTCATTCTTACGGGCAACCACGGTTACTACTTTCACAGGTTCTTTTGAATACCAACCCATTCCATCCAAAATTGTTACTCCGCGATGAACTTCTGTATTTATTTTTGTTGCAATCAGTTCATATTCTTTTGAAAAAATAAAAAATTGTACAGATTGTCGAACACCATTTATTACCATATCTACAGCTATCGTTGTGATGGCCATGGCACTAAGTCCGTAAACAATGGTTTCCAAACTACCAAATTTAAAAAAATATGATGAGCAGATGATCAAAACATCGCAATAGAGCAGTACGCGTCCAAGCGTTACGTTTCTATATTTATTAACCACTTTGGCAATAATATCTGTTCCTCCTGAACTTCCATTTGCCAGAAAAACTATTCCAATACCTGCTCCAGATAGTAAACCACCAATCACACAGGCCATGAAATTATCGCCTTTTCCGACAAAAGTGCCGGGGACAGCTTGAGGTATAACGGCAAAAAACAAAGTAAGTATTGCTACTCCATAAATAGTTCGAAGACTGAATGCCAGTCCAATAGATCGAACGGCTATTACTAACAACACAAAGTTGATACAAAAATAAGTGATTGAAATTGGCAACCCGGTTGAGTAATAAACAATGGCTGCAATACCTGTTGCACCACCACCTGTAATTTGATGTGGCATCAGAAAACCCTTCCATGCCGAACAATACATTAATAAGCCGAAGGCAATAAAAATATATTCTCGAATATTTCGCCAGGTTTCTTTAGTGACTGATTTTAAGCTCATTACTTTATTTATAAAACTATATTTACTATTTTTCCGGGAACGACAATCACTTTCTTCGGAGCCTGTCCTGCCAGCTGCTTCAAGGTCTGTTCGTTGGAAAGAGCTGTTTTTTCAACATCTTCTTTGCTCATATCGGCAGGAAGTTCCAGTGTGAACCGAACTTTCCCGTTAAATGAAATCGGATATTTTACTGCAGACTCTTTCAGATACTCTTCGTTACATACCGGGAATGCGGCATCACATACCGTTTGAGTATTACCCAGAGTGTGATACAATTCTTCGGCAATATGCGGTGCAAATGGAGCCAGCAGAATTGAAAGCGGTTCTAAAATCGCTCTCTTGCTGCATTTCAGTGTAAACAACTCATTCACACAAATCATAAATGCTGAAACCGATGTGTTGTAAGAGAAGTTCTCGATATCGAACGTAATTTTTTTGATCGTTTTATGCAATGTTTTCAGTTCTTCGGCCGTAGGTGCTTCATTGTTTACAAGTAAGTTTTCATCTTTGTAGAACAAGCTCCATAAGCGTTTCAGGAAACGGTGCACACCATCAATTCCGTTGGTATCCCAGGGTTTCGATTGCTCCAATGGTCCGAGGAACATTTCGTAAAGGCGAAGCGTATCGGCACCGTATTTTTCAACGATATCATCCGGATTCACAACATTGTACATCGATTTAGACATTTTCTCAACTGCCCAGCCGCATATATACTTACCATCTTCTAAAATAAATTCGGCAGATTTGTACTCCGAGTTCCACTTTTTAAATTTTTCTAAGTCTAATATATCGTTAGACACAATATTAACATCTACGTGAATTGGAGTACAATCAAAGTCAATTGCATCCTTGAAATTTTTAGAAACAAAGATGTTACTTCTATTGATTTTAATTTTTTGTAGTTTTTCAAATATTGTTGGTTCTTTTATAATTTGAGACCAATAAGCCACATATTTATCTAAAAGTAGAATTATTTTATATCCATTTGGTGCTCTTAATCTATCATTGGATTTGTTTACATTTACTTCTCTTAAAGGATATATTAATTTTTCATTTTCAAATACATAACAGTTACGAATCCCTTTAAACGATTTATGAAATTGCATATCTTCATCTGAACATGCGTATTGGCTCTTCAAATAGTTAAATAATTGTTCTTTATTTATTTTGGCTTTAGAGGAAATTCGATACACAAAATTGCTTCGTCCCTGAATCATTCCCTGATTAATTAGTTTTTTGAAAGGTTCGTCTTCACAAACCAGACCTAAGTCGAACAAGAATTTATTCCAAAAACGGCTGTAAATCAAGTGGCCGGTTGCATGTTCGGTTCCACCGATATATAAATCCACATTTCGCCAGTATTCGTTTGCTTCTTTGCTAACCAAAGCTTTATCGTTTTTAGGATCCATGTAGCGCAGATAATATGCTGACGAACCGGCAAAACCGGGCATAGTGCAAAGTTCCAGTGGAAAATTATCTTCTGTATGCCAGTTTTTGGCGCGTCCCAGTGGTGGTTCGCCTTTTTCTGTAGGAAGAAATTTATCTACTTCAGGCAATTCCAGTGGTAAGCGACTTTCGTCGAGCATGTAAGGCATATCGTCTTTGTAGTAAACAGGGAATGGCTCGCCCCAGTAACGCTGACGACTGAAAATAGCATCGCGCAGACGGAAATTTACTTTTACCCGACCCAATTTATTTTCAGCGATATATGTTTTTGCTTTCGCAATGGCTTCTTTTACGGTAAGTCCGTTCAAAAAGCCAGAATTCATCATGATTCCTTCTTTTGCATCTAAACTTTCTTCGCTTACATCGCAACCCTCAATAAGCGGAATAATGGGTAAGTCAAAATGTTTGGCAAATGCATAGTCGCGGCTATCGTGTGCCGGAACAGCCATAATAGCTCCGGTTCCGTAGCCAGATAGTACATAATCCGATATCCAAATTGGAATTTCAGTACCACTTACCGGATTAATAGCATATGAACCTGAGAAAACACCGGTTACTCGACGGTCGGCAATGCGTTCACGTTCGGTACGTTTTTTAGTAGCCTCCAGGTAATTCTGAACTTCGGATGCTTGTTCCGGTGTGGTAAGTTGTTTTACTAATTCACTTTCAGGTGCTAGCACCATGAAGGTTACACCATAAATGGTATCTGCTCTGGTAGTGAAAACTTCGAAATTAAAGTCTTGTCCTTTAATGTTAAATTCTAGTTCAGCACCTTCGCTTCGTCCTATCCAGTTTTTCTGAGTTTCTTTTAGCGAGTCAGTCCATTCAACTGTATTCAAACCGTCGAGTAACCGTTGAGCATAAGCCGAAACCCGTAAGCTCCATTGACGCATGACACGTTGTTCCACAGGATGACCACCACGAACAGAAACGCCTTCGCTTACTTCGTCGTTGGCCAGCACGGTACCAAGTGCAGGGCACCAGTTTACTTTCAGGTCAGCCAGATAAGCGATTCGGTAATTAAGTAATATTTCCTGTTGTTCTTTTTCCGTTTTTGATTTCCATTCGTCTGCGGTGAAACTCAGTTCCACGGTGCAGGCAATGTTTAAGTCTTTAGTTCCTTGTTGCTCAAATACTTCAACCAGTTCAGCTATTGGCCTGGCTTGTTGCTCATCGTTACAAAAATAGGAGTTAAACATTTGAATAAATGCCCATTGCGTCCATTTGTAGTAATCGGGTTCGCAAGTTCGGATTTCTCGACTCCAATCATAGCAGAAGCCAATTTTATCTAATTGTTCGCGGTAACGAGCTATATTTTTTTTAGTAGTAACAGCCGGATGTTGTCCGGTTTGTATGGCATATTGCTCAGCCGGTAATCCGTAAGCATCATAGCCCATAGGATGAAGTACATTGAAACCTTTCAGACGTTTGTAGCGACTAAATATATCGGAAGCTATATAGCCCAGCGGATGACCGACATGTAAACCGGCTCCGGAAGGGTACGGAAACATATCCAAAACATAATATTTAGGTTTGTTTTGATCGATATCGGTTTTGTAGGTGCTGTTATTCTTCCAGTACGCTTGCCATTTTTGTTCTATTTCTCTGAAATTGTACTCCATAA
>Ga0302215_10000807_pt1 | contig 22883 bp, 18 predicted proteins | sample II_Fen_N3_1_FD_194580 | JGI IMG/M metagenome (GOLD analysis project Ga0302215, IMG submission 194580) | Peat permafrost microbial communities from Stordalen Mire near Abisko, Sweden - II_Fen_N3_1 | ecosystem: Environmental > Terrestrial > Soil > Wetlands > Permafrost | place: Sweden: Abisko... | reverse complement strand
AAATCAATCAAAGAAGCCAAAGTTGTTGATTTTCCGCTACCTGTCGGACCTGTAATCAAAACCAGCCCGTTGTTTAAACTTGCGAACTGCTCAATCGCCAACGGAAGATGTAACTCTTCTGGGCTTTTTATTACGTAAGGAACGTTTCTGAATACCAAAGCACTTTTGCCCAATTGACGGCTCAAATTAACTCTGAATCTTGACAGTCCTTTGATTTCATAAGAAAAATCCAAATCATAAGCAGAATTTGCACGCGATTTGGCGGTCTTTGGAACAATAATATTTACAATGTTCATCAAATCATCTTCAGAAAGTTTGGGCATGTCAATCTTGATTATCTTCCCATCTTTTCTGATAATAGGACGTTCGTCTGCTCTCAAATGCACGTCAGACGCACCTATTGAAATTGTTTTAGACAAAAAATTGTTGATATCGAATTTTTCACTCACCAAGTATACTTCCTTAAAAACACCTATCAAAATACATAATAGCATTTTAAAGAACAAAACACAATAAATTTACAAAAAAAACAATTGCTACTTGACAGGAGGGAAGTTTAGGATAAAAATTTAATTATGGGGAGCGAGGGACACAATTATGACTAAGAAAACTTTTTTACACGATGAACAGATAAAACTCGGGGCGAGAATGATTGAATTTGCAGGCTGGATGATGCCTGTATCGTACTCCTCGATTATTGACGAACACAAAACAGTAAGAGAAGACGTCGGACTTTTTGACGTTTCTCATATGGGTGAAGTTTACGTCTCAGGAAAAGACGCTTTAGCATTCCTTAACAAACTTGTACCACAAGACGTTGCGAGACTTACTGATACAAAAGCAATCTACTGCCAGTTGTTAAATAAACAAGGCGGAATCATTGATGACTTGATAATCTATAAACTTCAAGGCGAAAAATATTTGATAATCGTAAACGCTTCAAGAATTGACGAAGACTTAAACTGGATGGTTAGGAACTCTCTCGGATTCAACGTAGAAATCGAAAACCAATCACATAACTATTCGCTTCTAGCAATTCAAGGTCCTAAGGCTGTTGATTTGATGGTTAAAATGGGACTTAAAAAAGAAAACCAACCTGAATTTTTCTCAATAAAAAGAGCAGAATTGTTCAACATAAACCTTTTCGTTTCTAGAACAGGCTACACTGGCGAAGACGGATTTGAAATCCTTGTCAAAAACGAGTTCTCAGAACTTCTTTGGAACTATATTGTTGACGCTGGAAAAGAATTCGGATTGAAACCGATCGGACTTGGCGCAAGAGATACCCTAAGATTAGAAGCTGCTTTGCACTTGTACGGAAACGATTTGGATGAAAAAACGACACCGATTGAAGCAGGACTTGCTTGGTCAGTTTCAAAAACGAAGGCGGCGGATTATAACGGTAAAGAAGTCATTCAAAAACAATTAGAGCAAGGTACAGATAAAAAATTAGTCGGCTTAAAAATGCTCGATAGGGCAATCGCAAGACACGAACACGAGGTTTATTATAATGATGAACAAATCGGAATAATCACCAGCGGTGGCGTCTCTCCTATCTTGAACGAAAATATCGCACTTGCATATGTTAAAAATAATAAAGACATTTGCATTGGCAGCATAGTTCAGGTTAAAATAAGAGAGAAATTTTATAAAGCTGAATTAGTAAAAAGACCCTTTGTACAAAAAAAGAATAAAGTCTAAAAGTGGGGCGGGTTCCCTAACCCACCAAAATAAAAGAATATACACAGAAACAGGAGAATATAACTTATGAGTTTAACAGAAGGAATTTTATGTAGCAAGAGCCACGAATATATCCGCGAACACGATGGCGAATATACGCTTGGTTTGACCGATTACGCGATAGAGCAATTGGGCGATATAGTTTTTCTTGAATTGCCGGAAGTTGGCGCAGAGTTCCACAAAGGGGAAGTTTTTGCGACAATCGAATCCGTTAAGGCTGCATCAGAAATTTACATGCCGATTTCAGGAAAAATTACAGAAGTAAACGAGGCAGTAGTTGATACTCCTGAGATTTTAAACGAAAGCCCATTCGAAAAAGGCTGGTTGGTAAAAATAGAAAGCGAAACAGCTGCGGTTGATTCAGTAGACTTGCTTGAATACGAAGACTACAAAGAAGAAATTGCTTAATTAAAAAACATAAATTAATAATAAAGGCGGATTTTCGAAATTGAAAATCCGCCTTCTTATAATTTTTTTAAAAAAATTAAGGTTTAATTCTTTTTGACGCCATGGCAATACTGTCACGAACAAATTGTTTTCCTGCATCAAAAGACAGCTTTTTCTCTTTGATTAATTTTTTAGACCAAACAACAGAATCAGCTGATTTTTGCCAATTTTCGCATCTCGCCCAATCATTGCTATGATTTTCATTTATCTTTGTCAACGAATCAAATCCATTGACACTAATTCCGCTATCTCTTACAATTTGTTTGTTCTTTTCCACATTACTGCAACTTGTCAATCCAATTCCACCTGCAACAAGAGTTGCTAAACCAAACATTCTAATTCCACTCATTTTCATTATTATTGTCCTTTCAATTTGTATTTTTAAACTTTATGATGCGCCTCTAAACGTTTTTATACCCCTTGCAGAGATTATTTTTTGAACAATTTTAATGCAAAATATCTTGCAGATTCTAGTATATTTGCGGGATTATATGAGGTTATGTCACCACTTTTTTTGTTTATTATTTTAATAGAAAGTTCAACAACATCCCCTAAAGCCTTTCCTAAAAGTGCTCCCCGCGGCTCACCACATGCAAGAGCCAATCCACTACAAACTTTAGCTGCTTCGCATTGAATTGTATTTCCTATTTTTATTATATTTGAGCTACTAATTATCATTTCGAAATTTCTCCTTTTAATTCACAATGGCTTCAAATCGCATCAATAAAAATTTTTGCTAGGGTTCTATCTATTCCATTCCCTTCTATTGGGTATTATGGTTGCGTTTGGGCGACTTAAAACTCGCTTTTACATTTCTTAATAATTGTAGCTAGAAACACACGCGTCTTACGTCATTGCGAGAAATCCATTATCGGCGCTGTTAAAAAATGTCCACCGAAGCAATCTATCTCACATGCGCAGATGGAAAGATTGCTTCGGTGGCTACCTTTCGACCGAATACAAGCTTCTTGTCTCGCAATGACGTAAGACGCGTTGTTTTTATGATAAAATAACTATAATAATTGGCGAGGGGGAGATTTTATGAAAAATTTTTTAGCACACAGTGACAAAATCAGAGAACAAATGCTTGAAAGCATTTCGGTCAGCTCGGTTGAAGACTTGTTTGAAAAAATCCCTAAAGAAGCCCGAAGCAAAACGCTTAATTTACCCGAAGCAATGAGCGAAATGCAGGTTCAAAAAAATATTAAATCACTTGCTAAAAAAAACAACACAGATGTTGTAAGCTTTTTGGGAGCTGGAGTGTACAACCACTTTATCCCAGCTTGCGTGGGTCAGGTTGCTCAAAGGTTTGAGTTTTTGACCGCTTACACCCCTTATCAACCGGAAATTTCTCAAGGCACCTTGCAGATTATGTACGAATTTCAATCAATGATTTGTAATTTGACAGGCATGGATGTTTCAAACGCATCTGTATACGACGGCGCAAGCGCTTGTGCTGAGGCGATTTTAATGGCAGCAAGAATCACAAAAAGAAACAAAGCTCTTGTTTCAGACGCGATTAACCCGAAATACAAAGAAGTAATCAAAACTTATACTTGGGCGAACGGCATTGAAATAAATTTTATAAAAACGCAAGATTTGAAAACAGATTTTTCATCTGTAAAAGAAAAAGTTGAATCTGGCGAATACGCGTGTATTTTGGCTCAAACTCCTAATTTCTTCGGAAGCATCGAAGGCGGCAAATGTTGCTTGGACGAAGCTTTAGAATCCACGAAAACACTTTTTGTAGCTTGTGTCGATATTTCATCGCTTTCAATATTGAGAGCGCCTGCTGAGTACGGCGCTGACATCGTAATCGGCGACATCCAACCACTTGGTATCTCAATGTCATTCGGCGGCCCTCACGGCGGCTTTATGGCGTGCAGAGAGAAGTTTATGCGCCAGTTGCCGGGAAGAATTGCAGGAAGAAGTTTAGACCTTGACGGCAAACAAGCCTTCACGCTCACAATCCAGACAAGAGAGCAGCATATCAAGCGAGAGAAAGCAACAAGTAATATTTGTTCAAATCAGGCTCTAATGGCACTTTGCGCGACTTTGTATCTGACTTTGGTCGGAAAAAAAGGTTTCAAGCAAGCTGGAACTGTTTCCGCTCAAAACGCTCATAAATTGTCAGAAATGTTGGCTAAAAAAGGTATTAAGACGCTAAACAAAGATTTTTACAACGAATTTGTAATTGAAACAGAGAATTCAGAAAAATTCTTGGCTGATTTAAAAGAAAAAAATATAGTGGGCGGACTAAAGCTGGATGACAAAAAGATTTTAGTAGCAGCAACCGAAATGAACTCTGAGGATGAATTAGAGCTTTATATTGCGTAACAAACTAGCAAAAAAAAATCTTTACCCTTTTATAACACTACGTATAGCTAAATCGAGAGGAAACCATGTTACAACAGATTCAATTTAACCAAAACGCAAACAGAGCAAATAATCGAAATCAAATAATACCGATGAGAAACAGAATAAGTTTTGGAGAACTTCAAAGAACATTAACTATAATAAAACCTGATGCCTTCCAAAGAGGATTGGAAGAATATATTGAAACTAGGCTTGCAAAGAACACCGGCTGCAAAAAAATAGCCGAAGTGATTTTTGACCCAAAGAAAAATCCGCTTCCGATAGAAAAACTAGAAAATCACTACAGAAAGTTTGTAGAAGCACCTTTTTTTGATTCAATTAAGCAATACTTCACAGAAGGACCTATTAAAGTAATAGCGTGGGAAGGGGATAACGCCGTTCCTAAGGTTAGACTTGATACCCTTGAAATGAGAAAAGAGCTTGTTCCTGTTGGAGAAAAACAAAAAAATATAGCTCACGCAACAGAGTTTCCAGAAGAATCTGAAGGCGAAATCAAAAATTTCTTTCCAAATTTATACGCATAAAAATATCTACATAAATCTCGTGCCTTGTGCGCGACAAAATAAAGAGAGCGCAGAATTTCATTTCGCGCTCTCTTTATTTCCGCCTTTTAGCGCTCTCTTGTAAAATAAATTCGTCCGTGTTAATATACAAAAGCCGTGCTCCACGGGGAGTTTGCGGATCCCTCGACTCGAACGCTTTACGCGAGGTGCAGAGCCTGCTGTGAGGCTTGTGTGGGTTTAATTGAAGGATATATTATTGTTGACATTTTAAATTATAATGGCGTAAGCTGTCGAACCGTGTCAGGATGGAAACATAGCAGCACTAAGGCATTCCTTACGGGTATTGTGACTTTAAAAAAGAGATAATATTCCCCAGAGATTTTATTTACATTTGTCGATAGGCAGTGGCACGGTTTTTATTTATGCGGTAGCCGTGTGTGAAGTATTCACATAAACGGAAACCGCGTTTTCGGTTATGTGAATACGTAACCAATCGATGGCGACGTAAGAGTTTGCAAGCAAACTCCACAGGAGCATTACGGCAGTCGGAGTGAAGTAAAGCGAAAGCGGAAACGACGCTTTTCGATTTTGCTTTGCGTAACTGAACGTCAGCGACGTAAGAGTTTGCTTGCAAACTCCACAGGAGCAATAACCCAAATTACTCCAGGCTTTATTTGTAAACTTCTCTACATATGTAGCAAAAAGAATATGCCTATGGTTTAATAAACCTATGAAAATCAATTCGATAGGTTTTTATAGTCTGAATCAATATTCATTAAACAAAAGTCAAACGAAGCATAAAAAAAATCGTTTTACTACTGTTGATGATTTTTCTGCAGTGGATTCTTTTAAGCCGATTCCTGAAAACTTTACCGGTAGGGGCGCTTTAAAAAGATTTAAGGCTATTTTGAATATGGAAAATATTTGCCCTAGTTGTGGAATTAAAATGATTCCTCAAGACATATTTCTGGAAACCTTTTCAAAAGAGGCAACGCCTACAAAAACTAAAGAATCACTAAAACTTTTAAGAAAATTCAGAAGAAATATGCACCCAATTGAAAAGGGGGTATACAAGCTCCTGCGAAAAGAAAACAGAAGAGGCAAATATGAAACTGTTGAGAAAATCCTACAGAAAATTCGCCCCCGACATTTAGAAAAACTTCAAAGCAGTGAATTCAAGATTCTCGATGAAATTGAGTCTTTAGGTGAAGGCTTATCTGTAAAATCGAAAATAATGCTTTTAAATTACACAAAAAACGCCAGAATAATAATTTCAGATGACAACAAAATAAACCAATTCAAACGTAAAAGATTTATTTTAAACATGGAAAAGGTCAAAAACAATATTCCTGAAAAAGATATTGGAGAAAAAATCTACCAAACGTCTATTAAAATAAACACGTCAGAAAATGACCTAAACGCCTTTGTAGTAAAGTATTCAGCAAGAACCAATCGAGAAATAGTTCAAAGGTTAGTTTGTAAATCGGTTTCGACAATAGAGCACACAAAACCGCAGTCCCTCGGCGGAGAAGATTTGATTAAAAATTTCCTGTCTGAATGTGAGCACTGCAACAGCGAAAGACATCACACAGATCTAGACGAATGGATTAAAATCATGCCCCAAATGATTAAAAACATACAAAAGCACATGAACAAAATTATCAAATATATAAATAGAGGTCTGCTAAAAGGATTTGAGACTTACCCGATTGACATCGGTAAAACTTTAAAAACAGAATCCAAAGAGTTAATTAAGCTTGATACTTCACGATTAAGGGTAAAAAAAGGAACAGAGACAGAGAAAAGGCAACCACAATTTCTCAATACTTTTTGTAAATTTTTCCTACGCATGTAGCAAAAAAAATTCTTGAGTGGTTATAATAGTTCTATGAAGATTAATCCGATTAATTTCAACCTGAATCGTAAGCTGGCAAGCAATAATCAGAACAAAGAAACGCAAAACAAAATGGCATCACAGCCTGAGCGAGATTTTGTCTACGGTTATTATCCTGCTTTTTCGGGGCGCTCGGGGAAAGCATCAAGTCTCATTAGGCTTAATTTTCTCAAATATGCGGATAAAATTCATTGCCCATACTGTGGGTTAAATTTAATCAAACCTGAAGTTTTTGAAAAACTTGATTTGTCAGACATTACGCAAGTATCAGCAGATGTTGCCATTACAAATTTAAAAAGAATGAAAAACAAATTATCAAAAGAAGATTTGAAAAAACTCAGCCTTATTGAAAATGCCAACGAAAAAACGCCTGGGGAAACTTTAGACAGATTGCTAAAAACCTCTGGTAGCAAAGCTTCGCCGATTTTCACGGAAGTCGGATACAGAAAACTGGACACGAGAGAGTATACAAAAAAATTAATCGATACAATGCAGGACTTTGAAGAATCTTTGCAACCTGCGCAAAAGGAAGTTTTCAAAACACTAAGAGCTCTTAACAAAGACTACCCGCAAAAAAGCATAGAAGAATTGATGAGCTCAATGCGACCTGTTTCTTTGCCTCGTTTACAGAATGTTCAGCTTGCAGTGCTCCAAGACATCGCAAAAGAAAGCAGCAGTTTGTCGAGAAATTCTGCTCAAAATTTGACACAGATTATCAAAAACTATAAAGATATAATTCTAGACAAAGGACCAAAGCCTTTCAAGAGAAAAGATTTGTTTAGAGAAATAGAGGATCTAAAGAGTGTTGCCCACAACGATGGAGAAATACTCACGCCAATAAAAGAGATAGCAGGACTGTTATCTAAATATTCAGCAGGACTAAAGAAAAACCAATCTTCAATGATTGACGAACTCGGCAAGCTTTCTGATGGACTTTCGGAGATTTCCGCACAAAGCTTCTCGCAAATCCTCAAAAAATATAGAGCAACTATTTCAAACAAAACGTTTGAACCTGATAAATTAATTGAAGATATAGATGGACTAATCAACCGAGCAAACGAAGAAGAAATGGCTTTTGGAATGATTCGTAAAACTGCGACCGCAATGCCTAGCGCAGTTAAAGATTTTGATGCGTTTGTCGTTAAATATTCAAAAAGAACCAGAATGAAAAACAACAAATTGATTACGGACAACGAGCGCTCCGCTAAAGAGATTACACAAAGCATCCTTGGCGAGTCTAAGATGGGCGTTGATCACTACGTGTCGAAGGACGCAGGCGGCTCAGATAGACGTTCAAACACTATTCCAGCTTGTTCTCCTTGCAACAACGAAAAGAAAAACCAACCAGCCTCCAATTTGATTATACAAAATCCTGAAAAAGCGGCCAAGAATTATAACATTTTCCTAAACGATATTGCAAACATGGTTAACAAAAAGGAAAAGAATGAAGATTACCTTATAAATATTTCTAACTCGATAAAAAGTGAAGCAGGCGGACTGCTTGATATTGAAATTTCAAAAATTAACGATTTATATATTGTAAAAGTGATAAACAAACTGGTGAAAGAACCAGTTGGAGCTTAATTGTTAAACAAATAATTTGTTCTTTCTTTTAATTTATCCTGAATTTCGCTGTAATTGGTTGAAACCGGGGTCGGTTTGGATGTTTTAATAACGTCGATAAACACCTTTGCACTCTTTGGTTTTTGGGATTTCTGAGAGCTTAAGAATTCACCTCTAGCAACATCAACTCGAGCTGGCACAATCAAACCACTTTTAGAAAACTTTTCAATGCTCTCTTTTGAAGATAAATACTTAATCAAACGCATTGCTTCTTGCTTGTGTTTGGAGCTCTTGGCAATCGCCCAGCCAGAAGCATCAAGAGGAACTATACTGCCTTTGTCGCCTGAAGGAAAATTAATAACGTTCCAATCAAACTTCGCGTCTTCTCTATATTTTGGAACAAGCCAACGGCCAGAAATGTGCATCGCAAGTTTGCCTTGCAAAAACATCTGCGCCATTGTCGCACTACCAGTCTGAGCCTCGGTTGGCGCTACATGGTATTTATTTCTCAAATCAGAATAAAAACGTAACCCCTTTTGACTTTGTGGAGTATCAATTATTTGTTCTTTCAAATCATCAGACAATATTCCGCCGCCTTCGCTCATCAAATATGGCAAATAGTAGAACGAATCTTCTTCGAAACTCACGCCGAAAACATCAGGTTTTCCGTCTTTATTTGTATCTTTTGTCAATTTTTGGGCAAAAACTAAAAAATCTTCAAAACTCCAATATCTGTTAGGGTAAGGCACGTTATATTTGTCAAAAAGGTCCTTGTTATAATAAACAACCAAATTTGAAACATCGCGCGGGACCGCATAAAGTTTATTTTTATATGACAAGGATTGGAGCGATTTCTTAAAAAACACCCTGTCCACGTCATTGCGAGACAAGAGATATTGGATTTTGCTTGAAGGACTCACCGAAGCAATCTTGCCCGCTTCCGCCTGTTGGACAGATCCTGAAACAAGTTCAGGATGACATTGAGAGTACGCTATAAATGGTTCAAGCATCCCAGCGTTCGCATAAATAGGTAAGGACAAATTGTTGATAAAAATCACATCAGGTGCCAAATTTGAGGCAAAAAGCAGATGAATTTTCTGAAAATAGTTCTGCGGGATATGCAAAAAATCGATTTTTATATCCGGATTTTCTTTTTCGAACTCCGCCAAAATCGGTTTTATAATCTCTATTTCAGACTGCGAGCCCCAGCTGGAAAACTGCACAACAGTTCGGGTATCTTTCTTAGTGCATCCCGAAATGCAAAAAGTCATCAATAATATAACTAAAATTCTTTTAATCATAATTCAATTAATAAATTCATATTTTCTGGCGTCACTTCGACCATCGCTCTGAAATTGCCAACTTTTGTCATATAGCTTGCAACTCTGCCGTTTTGCTCATTCAATCTCGCCTGAATTGCGCCGTTAATCTTTTTGTCAAAACGTTTTAAAATAAATATTTCTTCGCCGATATGTCCAACAAAAGCCGTTGCATCTTCAAAGTCAACTAAATAAAATCCTTTTTCATCGTCAATAGCGAATTCAGCCTGAATAAATTCATCTTGCGGCTCTGGCTCTTGAAAACCAGATTGAAAGATTTTTTCTTCTGCTGCGGCAAATGGTGTCTCAGTTTCTTCCTGCTCGTCGTCACCGAAAAGCTCATCCAAAGAAATCTCTTGATCATCAAATTCTTCTTCTGAAATTAGTGAATCGAAAGAATTGTCATCTTCAAGTTCTTCAAGAATTTCTTCTCTGACATACGTTTCTTCCTGCTTATCAGTTTCGGGCTCGAAGCTCATAGGTTCTTCGTTGCTTAATCCCTCGCTGAATAAATCATCAAGCACTGGGTTTGATTGAGGCGCTGTGTTTTTGACTTCGGGTTGCGAAGGCTCTTGCTGCGCCTGAGAAACATCAACGTATGATTGGAATTTTTCTTTCCAAGTCATATCGTCTGTTATATTTTCTGAATAGTTAATTAGCGTTTCGGGCTTTTCGTCCAAGTGATTTGCGAACATTTCTTTTTGCTGATTTTGATTTCTGTTAATTTTTTTAGCGACCAATAACAACAAAATAAACAAAGCGAAAAACGCACCCAACAATGTATACAGATTATTTTTAATTATTCTTTTAATATTCTGAACAGTGAAAGCGTTGTTTACCTCTACCGATTTATGCTCAACAACAGGTGCTAATCTTTCGTTAGGCTCCTGAATTTCTTGAGTTGTTGGCTCAACCGTAGTTGATGTTTGCACACTAGGATTGATTTCATTTTTTTGCTCAACTGGCGATTGGGTAACGATTTTTTGAGGTGCAACTGTTTGTGTAATTGTATGGGCAATCGCTGGTTTGGAAACAACTTGCTTAGCTATTTTTGGCACAGCAGAAGGTCTTACAGAATTAATTTTTAAGACTGTTTTAGCCTTCGTAAGAATATTAGCTGGCGCTCTTAAATTAGGAGCTGTTTGTTTTTTTGCTGGCAAAGCTTGCTTTGTTTCTTTTTTAACAAGATTTTTTTTATTTTTCGGTGCTTGGGCGAGCAATTCTTTATATTCGCCTTCTAATACCTGGTAATCGGCAACTTTCAATGTCTGAACTTGTGAGCTTACTTCAACAGGTTTTTTTGTGAAAATCATGACTTTAGTGTATCCCTTAACCTGATTGCTGTATTGCTGAGTTCTTACCTCAAAATCGTAAACAACATCATCGACAAATTTCAAAGAAGGTTTTGCCATCGTTGCATTTGCAGTTTCTGGCATTAAAATTATGTATTCAAACTCGTTTTTTTTATTAACAACAACAGGCTCACTATAAGGCTTACTTGTAAATAAAGTCACCTTAATCCCCCCCGAAGGACTTTTGTGAATATCTGCCTTTAATAAATTATTCTGAAAAGTTTCCGCGGAAAACACCGGAGACGAAACAAATTTTGCGCCAACAAATAAGGCACAAAATATAATAAAACCAAACTTCTTTATGCGATTCTTTTTCACTTGCAATCCTTTGGATTATCCCCTAGCGTTATTTTAGCACCAACTGATATAAAATAATCTAATTGTAAATAAATTTTACTGCAACACTCTGAAATGAATGAAGAAAGCGTATACAACACCCAATGCAGCGCCTGCGAAAACTTCTATTGGAGTGTGACCTAAAAGTTCTTTAAGTTTTCCGCCCACTGATTGAACATCGTGTTTGTAGAAATCATCCATTATTCTGTTTAAGCATGCTGCCATCTTACCGGACGCACGTCTTAAGCCAGCTGCATCATACATTACAACAAGCGCATAGCCCATTGCAACAGAGAAAATTACAGAACTAAATCCTGAAATAATACCGACTGCTGTCGCAATACCGACAACGCCTGCAGAGTGAGAACTAGGCATTCCGCCTGTCGTTGTAAACTGCTTGAAATCAACCTTCTTTTTGAAAGCCAAATGTAGGAAAAATTTTAAAACTTGAGCGATAAATGCTCCCGACAAACCTATAAATAAAACTTCATAACCTGTATTTAAAATATCTGCTCTTACTAACACGTAAACTACCTTTTAGCCCTTTCGTTTATCCCGACTATTATCTCGTTTAAAATTTCGGATTTGATGCCATATTGGCTCATTATAGCATAAGTGGCATCCAAAAGGCAACCCACCTCGGTGCGCGCCTTATCTATACCAAAAAGCGCTGTATAAGTCGGCTTATTAGCTTCCTTGTCTTTGCCCAAAGTCTTTCCTAATTCTTCAAAAGTTGAGGTCTCATCAAGAATATCGTCACAGATTTGAAACGCGAATCCCAATTTCTGCCCGAAAGTTTCCATCGCGCCAATTTGCTCATCGCTTGCACCAGCTACAATTGCGCCGCATTTTAGCGCACATTTGAACAAATCTGCTGTTTTATGGGTGTGAATAAATTCCAAAGTTTCAGGTGTGATTTTTTTACCTTCTGAATCAATATCAACGACTTGTCCTGCGATAATTCCATACGCGCCAGCGGCGATACAAAACTCTTCAACAAGTTTCAATTTTGTCTCAGCTGAAAGGTTTTTGGATTTTTGGATTATTAATTGAGGCGCGAAAGATAACAAAGCGTCGCCTGCCAAGACCGCAGTGGCTTCACCGTAAACTTTATGGTTGGTTGGTTTTCCGCGTCTAAAATCGTCGTTGTCCATACATGGCAAATCGTCGTGAATAAGGCTTTGCGCATGAAGCATTTCGATAGCGCAAGCGACCGGAATAGCGTCTTCAATATTACCACCAAAGATTCTACAAACCTCAAGACACATAACAGGTCGAAGCCTTTTACCGCCAGCCAAAACACTGTATCTCATGGATTCAAAAATCTCTTGCGGATATTCAATCGGCAAAAATTTGTCTAAGTTTTCGTCTATTAGTTTTATATATTCTTTCATCAATCCCCTACCTGTCATCTTGAGCACAAGCGAAAGATCTCTACAATTGAGATTCTTCGGGCTCTACCCTCAGAACGACGATATTCTTAAAATTAAAATTTACCCGTCAATTGTAACACAAACGCAACGCAGCATGATGATTTAGGGCAATTTTTTGGTCAAAAATGCGTTTATATAAATATGGTTAGTTATAATTAAGGTTTTGGTATGGGAATAAATTTTAGAACGCTTGAAACAATAGCGAAATACGCAGAAAAATGCTCGACGAGGAGCATTCTTCAAACTAAACTTGTAAAATTCAACAAGCCCTGCGCTGATGAATTTAAATTATTATCAAAGCCCAAAACTTCGTCTTATTTATATCACATGACAACTCCAGAAAATTATCAAAAAATGTTGGACAGCCAAACACTCAAAGCAACTAAAGATTCTTTTTTCGGCAACGGAGTTTTCATGTTTGAGTTAAAAAATCTATTCAAACAATGGAACGGTGCCGAAGCGTGGGGAGAGCAAAGTTTAAAATTTAAACTTATCAACCATGTTAAAAAACAAGGAAACAGCATTGTTTTGTTAAAAATCCCGACTGAAAAAATTTCGGGCGATTTAAGAATAAGAAGCCAAGAAGAATTATTCAAATATTGCAAAGACAAAAAACGGTTTTTATTGGATAAACACATCTTAAACGGTGCTAAAGCCAAAGATGCTGAGGCTTTTGGTTCACAATCGATTGAATATATTTACCCTAAAAACATCGACATGAGTTCGGTAGAAAAAGTTGGAGAAGTAAATATTATAAATTTGCAACAGCTAGCAAATTATGATAAAACCAAACCTTTAAAAAGCTTTTTCACAACTCTTTTCAATGGGCATCCAGAGCAAAAAACAGCAGAAACAATGTTAAACTGCTAATTGGCGTTTGTAAATTACGTCATTGCGAGGCTAAAAGTATCGGCTCAGTCATAAAGCAAGCACCGAAGCAATCTTACCCGTTTGCGCATGTGGGATAGATTGCTTCGTTCCCTCAAGCGAGGTAAACTTCCTCAACTCACCTCTCGCAATGACGTGCGTGGCGTTTGCCTTTTTACCACCCGAATGTAACACAAAAGCAACGTAGCATGATGATTTAGGGCAATTTTCTTGTCATAAATACGTTTATATAAATATGGTTAGTTATAATTAAGGTTTTGGTATGGGAATAAATTTTAAAGCAATTGATACGCTGGCAAGATATGTTGAACACAGCGTTGGGCTTGAGACAAAAACTCTCGGCATATTTAAAAGTGCTTTGCACACAAAGCCGACAAGCTTTAAGAACGCCAAGTTCAAAAATTTAAAACCTCTACTCGAGGATGTTTTCACTCGTGAGAATACCCATTTTGCTAAAATGACAGGCGCGCAAAGAGAGCTTTTGCCAAAGGAACTTCATAATACAAAGATGGGACGAACCTTCAGTGAAATCATGCCAGAAATCAGACACTTAAAATATGAAAAAGCGTTCTTTGTAGATGAAGAAGGGGAAATTGTTGCAAAATCAAAGCCCCTAAATGATTTATTGTGTGTTTTCCCAGAGGAAAATTTAAAAATTGTTAGTGAAAAAACTAAAAAGGGTGTAAATGTAGGAATGCTTCATAATCACCCGTATGAAGCTCCTCTTTCTTCTCTTGACGTAGCCTTATTCCATGATCAAAGGCTCTCAACAATAATGGCAACTACACCTAGCGGAGGCTTTTATTCTTTATCCAGACTAAAACCGCTAAATGAAATTAATTGGGAATCTGCACTTAACTTCAAAGACGATGTCGCTAAAGTTACGCCATTAGAACTGACTTTTAATGCAAAATTGGGATTGGAGAAAAAGTCAGACTTTGAATTTGCAAAAGAACTTAAATACTTTAATGATGAACAAATTAAAAGACTCGCAAAAAACAATGAAGACTATAAGCTTAAGTATACTTACAAAAAGAATAAAATAGACAAAACAACATTGCCAAGCTGTATTGATGACAGAGAACGTGATTACAAAAAGTTGCTTTTAGAAGCTGGGTATGATAACAAACAAGCAGATGATTTCATCGTCAATCTGATAAAAACGCCAAGACGCCGTTTCTTGTTACCGCTTAGAACAAACTAATCGCCCTCTTCAATATCTTTATAAATATTCTGCTTTTGGGTGTTTCTTGCTGATTGGCGTTTGCGCGTGCTGATTTTCACCATGTCTTTGTCCAAAATCTGTTTTTGGGTTGTTTCTTTTTTTGTACCCTGCATTTTTATTTTTTCTTTAAACTCTTTTGCCTCTTGGACAAAGGAAAGGTAACTTTGATATCTGGACAAATCGATCTCGTCTATATGCTCAAGCACACTGCATCCTTCCTCTTGGATATGAAGGCAGTCTTTGAATTTGCAATTGCTTTTGTATTTTTTTATCTCGGCAAAAAGCTCATCAACGTCATTGGGCATCAAAAAATCGAACTTAACGTTGCTGAACCCCGGAGTATCAATTATTTTTATCGGTTTTTTGCCGTGTTTAATCTCTATTATCTCACAGTGTCTTGTGGTATGAGTTCCGCGACTGGTTTTTTCGCTGACTTCTTTGGTTTTGATATTTAATCCTGGGCAAATCGCGTTTATCAAACTTGATTTACCAACACCAGAATTGCCTGCAAAAACTGTGGTTTTACTTCCCAAAATCTCCACAAAATCCTCAATACCCAATTTCTCAAGCGCTGAGGTGAAAACGATATCAAATCCCAAAGGTTCATATATCTGAAATATTTTTTCAATAACGCTGTCGTCTTCGGACAAATCGTTTTTGTTAAAACACAGCTTTGTTTTTATATGGTGATATTTTGCAAAACAAATATATCTGTTAAGCTGACCAAAATCCAAATCTGGCTCTTTGATTGAAGAAACAATTATTACCTGCTCAACATTTGCCACACTCGGACGAGTGAGGAAATTTTTACGGGGCAAGATTTTTTCAATGACGGCTGTGTGCTTGTTTGAATTAACCTCACCACATTGAACAAAATCACCGACAAGTACTTTTACTTTTTGCTTTTTTAGAACTTCACGCACTTTACATTCGTAAATTTCATTTTGAAAATTTACGTAATAAAAATCTGAATGTATTTTTAAAATTTGTCCGTTCACTCTTTACCATTTTACTGTTTATTGCTCATCAATTATAATACTTCACTTTAAACTAACACGCAATGATTGTTAAGAAAATTTGAAAATCGGCTTGTTTATGATAGTATGAAGGAACAAATTTACGATAGACAACAGGAGCAAAACATGATTTCGGTAAATGACTTAAAAACAGGTTTAACATTGGAATTAGACAATGGACTTTGGTCTGTAATTGAATTTTTACATGTAAAACCAGGCAAAGGTGCAGCATTTGTAAAAACTAAGCTTAAAAAAGTGGAAACAGGTCAAGTTGTTGAAAGAACCTTTAGAGCCGGCGAAAAAGTTGCAAGAGCTATGCTAGATAGACGCGGTATGCAATACTTATACAAAGAAGGCGCTGACTACGTTATGATGGACGGCGAAACTTACGAACAAATTTCACTTTCTGAAAACCAAATCGGAGATGGAATAAAATACTTAAAAGAAAATATGAATCTTTCAGTACTACTTCACGATGGCAAAGTTATCGGTGTAGATATGCCAATGCAAGTTGAATTAGAAATTGTTGACACTCCACCTTCTGAAAAAGGAAACACTTCATCAGGCGGTACAAAACGTGCTACAACGGAAACAGGCGCGATTGTAAACGTTCCTTTCTTCGTATCAAACGGAGACAGAATCAGAGTAGACACAAGAACAAACGAATATTTAGACAGATGTTAGCGGATTTTGGCAAGTGCGCCGCGACACGAAGTGTCCCAGCACGTTCTTGTGAGCAGAACCACGCTTCTGCGAACTGCCAATAATCCAAGACGAAAAGGGCGAAACTTAACATCAGCGACGTAAGAGTTTATGAAATAAACTCCACAGGAGCTAAAACAAATTAAAAGAAAAGGAATTAGAAAATGTTTGAAAAAAAATATATTCAAGAATTAGCAGATTTATTAACAAAAAATGAATTATCAGAACTTTCTTTAAAAGACGGTGACAAAGAAATCGTACTTAAGAAAGAAAAAGAAGTTGTAGCTCCATCAGCGGTGGTTTCTGCAGCAGCTCAAGCGGCAAGCGCGCCGGTTGAAAGCTTCGTTTGCACACCGATTGAAGTTAAAAAGGGCAAACCTGTAACTTCTCCAATGGTTGGTACATTCTACAAATCACCATCACCTGATTCAAAACCTTTCGTAGAAATCGGAACATCGGTTTCTGATGGTCAAGTTGTTTGCATCATCGAAGCGATGAAGTTGATGAACGAAATCGAATCAGACGTTTCAGGAAAAGTTATTGAAATTTGCGTTGAAGACGGACAAGCCGTTGAATTCGGTCAAGTTTTAATGTACGTAGAATAGCTTAAAGATTAGTAAATAGATTAGTGGTAGACATAATAAAGCAAGTAAAGGCGCGAAAACAGAAGTTTCGTGTAGTGATAAAATGTTTAAAAAGGTTTTAATAGCAAATAGAGGCGAAATCGCCGTTAGAATAATTAGAGCGTGTAGAGAATTGGGAATCCCAACAGTTGCGATATACTCACAAGCAGATGCACAGTCACTTCACGTTAGTTTGGCAACAGAAGCATATTGCATAGGGCCAGCCCAAAGTGCAAAAAGTTATTTGAGTATTCCGGCAATAATTTCAACTGCATTAATGTGCGGTGCTGATGCAATCCACCCAGGTTACGGGTTTATGGCTGAAAGAGCTGATTTTGTTGATATTTGTTCTCAACACGGAATAAAATTCATCGGACCATCATCTGACGCTATGAGAAAAATGGGCGACAAAGCTACGGCAAGAAAAACAATGACGGCTAACAATGTTCCTGTAACACCTGGAACAGGAATCGTTCATACAGTTCAAGAAGTTAGAGAATTCGCGAAGAGCGCAGGCTATCCGATTATTATAAAAGCAACTGCAGGCGGCGGCGGAAAAGGAATGAGAATCGTAAGACACGACGGCGAACTCGAATCATTGATGACTATGTGCCAACAAGAAGCTAAAAACGGATTCGGAAACCCTGATGTTTATGTTGAAAAATACTTAGAAAACCCAAGACACATTGAAGTTCAAATTTTGGGCGACAGTTTTGGAAACGTTGTTCACTTGGGCGAAAGAGATTGTTCAATCCAACGTCGTCACCAAAAATTAATCGAAGAAGCTCCATCTCCTGCGATTGATGAAAAAACTCGTAAGGAAATGGGCGAAGCGGCAGTTCGTGCAGCAAAAGCCATCAATTACGAAGGTGCCGGAACAATAGAATTTTTATTAGACCACGACAAAAAATGGTACTTCATGGAAATGAACACTCGTGTTCAGGTTGAACACTGTGTTTCTGAAATGATTTCAAATATTGATATCGTGAGAGAACAAATTTTGGTTGCTTCAGGCGAAAAAATGGACTTCACTCAAAAAGATGTTCTGTTAAGAGGTCACGCGATTGAGTGCAGAATTAACGCAGAAAACCCAGAAAAAGACTTCATGCCTTGTCCTGGTAAAATTGACGGCTATGTTGCTCCCGGCGGTTTTGGCGTAAGAGTAGATTCACATTCATATCCTGGATATTCGATTCCGCCTTATTACGATTCTATGATAGGAAAACTTATCTGCTGGGGCAGAAACAGAGAAGAAGCCCGCAGAAGAATGTATAGAGCGTTGAAAGAATATGTTATCACTGGAATAGAAACAACAATTCCGTTCCATCAAGACATAATCGAGGACGATGTTTTCATCTCAGGTAATTTCAACACAGGATTTATCGAAGAATATTACAAACGTAAAGGTAAAGTTTAACAATTGCCAACGAATTTATTAAAGTAAAAAAGGATACAAATCACTGTATCCTTTTTTTATACTTATTTTTCAAATTATAAAGAATATAAATCAACCAGCAACTGTAAAATAACGACATAAAGTTGCCCAAAATTGCATCCAAACATATAATATACAAATAGATTAAATTTTAATTATTTATCTTTTTTTACTTAATAATGGGAGCAAGATATGGCAGTAATTACAGGAACCGCAGGCAACGATATACTAGGAGCAACTACAGTAGCAGACACGCTAAAAGGACTTGCCGGTGACGACTCATACTATGTAACAGGTTATAAAAACGTAGTTAGCGAATCGGCAAACACCGCGAAGGCAAACTTCGGCATTGACACAATATACTTCAGCAGCAATTTTTATATAGGAACTGGTAAAGCCCTTGCAAAAACTTATACGCTCTCAGCCAATGTTGAAAATCTTAACTTGGCGGCCTGGGATTTATCTGCCAATACTTATTTTTCTACTGCTAACAGATTTGTTATTAACGGAAACGCCCTAAGCAACACAATCACTCTAGGTGATAAAAATAGCTCTCAAGTTGGTGTTTGGGCTGGCGCAGGAAACGACGTTGTTATAGGTGGAAGCGGCAATAATTATATTGATGGCGGCGTCGGGTACGACTATATAGCAGGTGGCGCAGGCAACGACTTCCTTTATGGAGGCGAAGACGCATTAATAGATACATTATACGGCGGCACGGGAGCCGATACATATCTTCTTAGGGATAATAAAGACGCTATTTGGGAAACCAACGACGGCTCTGCAAACACACTCCAATTAACGAGCAATTTTACCGACGCAGGGGTGGATTTAACAAATAATGCTGTAGGATATGATTACTCAGCAGATAATATCCTCACAATAGACGCTGCCAATACAAGGAAGGGTTTGAACCTAATTGGGAATGCTAATAAAGCAACGGCAATCTTTGGTGGAATTGGCAATGATTATATTGTCGGAGGAACCGGCAATGATTATATTTCCGGGGGCGCCGGAAATGATGTTATTGTAGGCGGAATAGGCGCTGACACCATTTATGGCGGAAAAGGTAATGATACATACTATGTTGAAGATTTATTTACAGATAACATTATAGAATATGGTAACGAAGGGGTTGACACACTTGTTTTAAGCGCTTCTGCGCCTCTGATTCCGGCAGGCACCGCTAGTTTGGCGTCCTTCAGTGCTATTGAAAATCTAGATGCATCTGCATTGACTGCGGGCACAACATTAATAGGAAATGGTCTAAGCAACATACTTGTCGGTGGCAGCGGATCTGATATCATGTACGGTGGAGGCGGAGTTGAAGCAGATGTACTAGTTGGCGGCAAGGGCAGTGATATATATTTTGTTGGAAATTCCAAAAACCAAGTTATTGAACAAGCAAATGAAGGCTACGATAAGGTAGTACTGGATAAAAACTTTAACTCTAATACGTTTGCGCTCAATTCAAACGTTGAATTTTTAGACGCAACAACTGTTAAAAAAGGAATGACACTCGGAGGAAGTGCAGGATCAGGAACAACTGTCTATGGAACATCATATAATGATAAAATAACTGGCGGCACGGGCGGCGATGTTATCAACGGCTACGCTGGTAATGATGCTATTTACGGTGGGGCTGGAGCTGATTCTCTAGATGGCGGAGACGGAGCTGATTACATAGACGGCGGTGCCGGCGACGACACACTTTTCGGTGGTGGTGACAATGTAGCCGATACTCTTATTGGTGGCGACGGCAGCGATATATATAGAGTTAAAGACACAAAAGACGTTATTAAAGATACTTCAAGTGGAAATTTAATCCGCATAAGCGATTTATTCACAGAAAATAGTTTCAGCTTGGGCAAAAATATTTCTGGGGCTGATTATACGGCGGCGACAATTGGGATGTTAGATGCACACCACGTAGATCATGGGCTTACCCTCAGCGCCAATAGCAAGATAATTAAGACAAATACTTACACAGTAACTCCGGCAACAGCTACAACTAAGGCTACAACACTAACGACAACAACAATTTCTGGCGTAGATGCTCTGATATACGGTACGGATTTTAGTGATACAATTATTGGTTACTTGGGCAACGATACACTTTGGGCCGGATTCGGAGATAGCACTATGTACGGAGGAGGCGATGATACACTATTCGGAGGTGCCGGCACAAATACTCTTTTAGGCGGAATAGGAGATGACACATATCTTATCGACGGAACAGCAACAGCAACAACCATAACAGAATTAGCAGATACTGATAAAATCAACTACGGCATTGACACAATCAAATTAATCACAAATAACGGGGCTTTTTCAAGTGGATTAATGGATGCAACAAAAGTAAATACAGCTGGCTCATTGAATAATTTAGCCACTTTTTCTATCTCTCTTGCTAGTTATGCCAACGTGGAAAACTTGGATGCGTCTTTAATAACCACGACAAACCTAAACCTAACAGGAAGCGATATTACCAAGACACAAAATAAAGCTCAACCGAATATAGGAAATATAATTATCGGCGGAGGGGGAAATGACACCATTACAGGCGGATCCAAAGATGATACTATTTCAGGTGGAAATGGCGATGACACAATATCTGGGGGCAAAGGTGTAAACATACTTGATGGTGGAAATGGAAATGATACATACAAAATCAGCGTAGATGATGAAGAATCAATCAATGGCAACTCATGGGTCTGGGATCCCAAGCCAAATGCAGTCTTACCAAGAATGCTAACCTCTATAACAGACGGCAGCGGAATCGATACAATAATTTTAACTGGAAAAAGCTCATACGACAAAGATCATTACGAAAAATTTGAAATAGATATGACGAAGACGACGATTGAAAATCTAGACGCATCAGCAATAATAAAAGACCTAGGGCTAAAAATCACCGGGAACGCCTTGGATAACTTCATAATAGATGGTACTGGCCATGATACCGTAGACTCTGGCGCTGGTGATGATACAATCTTTGATTATGCCACATATACTGACTCCGACGGAGTCGAATGGTCCCTTGGTAATATTATTAATGCCGGAACAGGAAATAATACCGTTGTAACAGGGGCTGGCAACGATTATATAACGGCGCTTAATGGCGATGATTTCATTTATGATTACGGCGGAGACAACATTATAAACGCAGGCGATGGCAAAAACCGTGTCTACACTGGCGCGGGCCAAGACTATATTACTACTGGCACGGGCGATGATTACATTATCTCCGGCGACGGAGACGATTATATTGACGGCGGAACTGGTTCGAATACACTATTTGGCTGTACCGGCGATGATACATATATCATTAATAGTCTCAATGACACAGTATTGGAAGAAGATAATTCCGGAAACGACACCTTGAAATTAAGTTTATCTTCAACAATTAGCTCCTTAGATTTAGCAAATTATGAAAACTTTGAGAACCTTGATGGCGCATGGTCGCTTTCACCTACACTAACTCTTACCGGGAATAACCTAGATAATACTCTTACAAGCGGTTTCGGTGCAAATCTTTTGATAGGTAAAGATGGCAACGATACATACTGTATACACGGTGGAGAGACCTCTGTAAATATAACTGATACAAGCGGTACCGATACAATAAAATTACTTGATGATGGTCAGGGTCAATTCAATGGACAAAGTAATGCCACTGTATCACTTGCAGCATACGCAGATATTGAAAACCTTGATGGATCTGAAATGATCGGTGCTCACTTAGGTGATCCAAAGCATGAGGTTCTTCCTACTGATTTAATACTTACAGGAAATGCTTTAAACAACAAGATTACCGGAGGTAGCGGCAATGATACACTAAATGGCGGAGCTGGCGTAAATACACTCACTGGCGGCTTGGGTGATGACACCTACATTATAAGCAGTGCCAGTGATAAATGTATTGAAGCTGCAAATGGTGGAAACGACACAATACAATTAGTCGGCGGCTCAACACCTTTCTCTTTTAGCTTGGCTGGCTATAACAATATTGAAAACCTAGATGGTTCACA
>Ga0302215_10000805_pt1 | contig 22934 bp, 20 predicted proteins | sample II_Fen_N3_1_FD_194580 | JGI IMG/M metagenome (GOLD analysis project Ga0302215, IMG submission 194580) | Peat permafrost microbial communities from Stordalen Mire near Abisko, Sweden - II_Fen_N3_1 | ecosystem: Environmental > Terrestrial > Soil > Wetlands > Permafrost | place: Sweden: Abisko... | reverse complement strand
GAGACATCATATCGCCTTTTCTACTTTCTGTAAAAAATGAGACCGGAAGAGATAAAATCTTGCGATACATTGCACCACGAAGGTCTTTTGTAACCCCTACACGATAATTGATCAATAAATACGATCCAAAATATCTAAAAATATTTCTCAATAGAAACATAAATGCGGTAATGATACAAAGCCAGGCAAGAACATTTAAAGATCCATATTCTGTTACCAAACTCTGTACAGAATAATTGGCGTATTCCTTTAGATATGAAAATAAATCTACAATATCACCGGAATAGACAGGTGCAGATTCGTATTTTTCAGGTTTGATGGTACCGAAAAGCATTCCCAATACAGGCAAAATGGCTCCTAGTGAGGCAATCTGAAAAAAAGAATACAGAAGGTTGAAAAATAAACTTCCGTAAATGTATTTCTGATGAGGTTTGGCGAATTTCAGTATTTTTTTATATTCGTTCATTCAATAAAATTGGATAGCAAAATTAATTAAAATATAATGATAAGACGTTTTTAATTGAATTTTACTTTATCATTATACGTAGGATTGAAGTTTTTTGTATTTAATTTTTCTAAAGTCTTCCCAAAATTATTGATTAACTGCGTAAGATTATCAAAGTCAACAACATTAATGTCATCGTTCAATTGATGATAATGCTTTATTTTACTCATATCTGCGGTAGAAATAGAGTGTGCAATGATTTTTTTCTTTACAAAACTTACATTATCTGATCTGTAAAACAGTTGCTCAGATGAATAAGGATCCGGATGTATTTTTAAACCATTGACCGCATTTTGATTAAACAATTCATCAAGATCAGAAAATTCGTCGCCTGTGATGAAAACTGCATTTTTACCAAATTCAGATTCGGTTGCTACCATTTCAAAATTGAAAAGTGCCGTAAGGTTATTATAAATTTTATCTAAACCTTTATCCTCAGAAATGGCTCTGGAGCCCAACATTCCTTTTTCTTCACCATTAAATGCCATAAAAACCATTGAGAATTCGGGTTTTTTGTTTTTGAAATAATCTGCAATACCAACCAAGGTTGTAATTCCGCTTGCGTCGTCATCTGCGCCATTGTAGATAGTATCTTCACCTTCTTTTTTGCTTACACCAATATGATCAAAATGTCCTGAAAAGCCCAAAGTTTTTTCAGATTTTCCTTTTTTGAAACCACAAACGTTGTAGGCTGTTTTTCCTTGGTAATCAAAAGGGACGAGGTAAGAATTTCCTGTGCAGTATTCTAAATTGTTTTCTTTGAAAAGTTTTGCAATATAATTGGCAGCGTTATCATTTTCCGGAGTGCATATTTCACGACCTTTCATTTCGTCTGAAGCTAGGGTAGAAATAACTGTTTTTATTCTCTCTGTAGAAACTTCCTGTGCGAAAGCAGTTGCTGTGAACAGGCATAAAACAAGATAGGTGAGTTTTTTCATATTGTAATTGTTTATTTTTTGTCTGAATATTTTGGAAAAGCAATTTTTCTTCCGTTTTTAATGATGTAAAGAGTATCTTCTTTTGCTTTTTTAATAATTTGATAAGGAGGTTTTGTTTGTCTCCAATGAAATACGATGGTGTTTTCAAAATGAGAATTTTCTTCTGTTAAAAAAAATATCCGTTCATCATTTTCCTTCGCCTCAATTTCATATTGATAAGTACCAGGTTTATACGTTTTGTTACCAATTTTAAATAAATATCCTACTTCGAGATTCTCATTTACAAAAGAATTTATTTCAGTATCATAAAAACTTGGCTTTTTCTCGTTTTCCTTATCTGTTTTTTTACTAAGAAAAGCTATGATTAGAAATCCTAAAATAAAGAAACTAACTATAAAAATTGATTTATTTAAATTGTTCTTAAACATTTAAAATATTTATGCAAAAATAAAAAAAACAGCTCCTATAAAGAAGCTGTTCTTACTCAAAAAAAATCATTGTAAGGTTATCGCAGTCTGTCTACAGATTTTACGAGCCTCTCATCTTTCTTGATAAAAATATTTGCCAAAAACAAACAAATTACCGCAATCAATGGGAAAATCGGCTCAATACCCTTCTCAGGAAAATCTATTCCTCCGGATAAGTTTTGCAGCCAGTACACCAATATACCAATCAACAAAGCGTTTATAACGATACTGATGTTATTCAGCATGATTTGTCTTTTTCTGTTTTTAAAGCTAAACAAACTGAATGCGCCTATCAAAACCAAAACAATTGATGAGATGCTGATCATCGGAGTTTTCCCGAAAACCTCTACATCTTGTCCTGTAATATATAGGAATGCCGCCGCTAAAACTGACAACAAAATCCAAATAGTTTGTATTCTTTGTAACATAGAATTTTAAATTCAGGAGCAAAAATAACATAAATTTTGCACAATTCAAAAATAAGTGTAGATTTGCAATATACAATGTACTTGAAAACAATAGTCACCGGACTTACTTTTCTTACTCACAACTAATTACATTTTTACTTTATATATGTTTAACATAGAAACGTTAAGGTCAAAATCCGTAACGGAATTGGCTAAAATCCTAAAAGATTTGGGCGTTAAGGTTGCAAGAAACAGCACAGATAACGATAAAATCTTCGCCGTTCTTGATTTTCAGGCTTCAAACCCTAAAGTTGCAAAAGATTACTATAATACGACAGAAAGCAACACTGAAGCTGAAGAAAAACCTGCCGCAGCAGAAAAAGTGGTGAAAGCTGCTCCAAAAAAACCAGCACCCAAAAAACCGGCACGTCCAAAAGCTGCCGCAGAAACTCCGAAAGAAGCAGAACCTGCAAAAACAGAGGAAGCGACAGAAGAAAAAGAAGTTATTGCAGAAGCAATCGTAAAGGAACCTGCCAAAGGAGCCGTTGAGGAAAGACCTGCAAGCAATGCTTCAAAACAAAAAAGAAAAAGAGTAGCTCCTGCCAATACTAATCCTGAAACAGAAACTCAGGAAAAAGAGAAAGAGGAAGCTCCTGTAAACACAGAATCTCAGCCTGCTGCTACTGTACCTGCACAAGCAAGAGAGGAAAGGCCTAAAAGACCGCAACAACAGCAACAACAACAAGGTCAGAATCCAAACCAAAAGGTTCCGAACCATCCACAGCAGAACGGTGGAAATCCTCAAAATAGAAATCCGAACAATAACCAAAATCAGAATTCTAACCAAAACAACCCTAATCAGAACCCAAACCAGAATCCTAATCAAAATCAGAACAGAAATTCTGAAAGACAGGAAGAAACTGAATCTAAGAAAGAATTCAATTTCGACGGAATGGTTAGTATCGAAGGTGTTTTAGAGATTTTACCGGATAATTACGGATTTTTACGTTCTTCAGATTTTAGTTATATTTCTTCACCGGATGATGTGTATGTTTCTACAGCACAGATCAGAAATTTTGGTTTAAAAACGGGAGATACTGTAAGAGGTATTGTACGTTTGCCAAAAGAAGGAGAAAAATATTTTTCTTTATTAAAACCTACAGAAGTTAACGGACGTGATCTTGCTTTTATCAAAGATCGTGTTGCTTTTGAATATCTTACTCCACTTTTCCCGGAAGAGAAATTTAATCTTTCAGGAGATAATTCTACGATGTCTACGAGAATCGTTGATTTGTTTGCACCAATCGGAAAAGGTCAGAGAGCGATGATTGTTGCTCAGCCGAAAACCGGTAAAACAATGTTGCTGAAAGATATTGCCAACTCAATCGCAGCAAATCACCCGGAAGTTTATATGATGGTACTTTTGATCGACGAACGTCCTGAAGAAGTAACCGACATGGAAAGAAGTGTAAATGCAGAAGTAATCGCTTCTACATTTGATGAAGCTGCAGACAAACACGTAAAAGTTGCCAATCTTGTTTTAGCGAAAGCTCAGAGAATGGTAGAATGTGGTCACGATGTGGTTATTTTATTAGATTCAATTACTAGATTAGCTAGAGCTTATAATACCGTAACTCCGGCATCAGGAAAAGTGCTTTCCGGTGGTGTGGATGCGAATGCTTTACACAAACCTAAAAGATTCTTTGGTGCTGCCAGAAAAATTGAAAACGGAGGTTCATTAACGATTATTGCTACGGCATTGATTGATACTGGTTCTAAAATGGATGAAGTGATCTTTGAAGAATTCAAAGGTACCGGAAACATGGAACTTCAATTGGATAGAAAAATCGCCAACAGAAGGATTTATCCTGCCATCGATTTGATTTCTTCAAGCACAAGGAGAGATGATTTGTTGCTGGATGAAGTTACTTCACAAAGAATGTGGATTTTCAGAAAATATCTTTCGGAAATGAATCCTATCGAAGCGATGGAATTTGTCAACAAAAATATCAGAGGAACCCTGAACAACGAAGAATTTTTAATGTCTATGAATAGATAGACATACGTTAATATTGTTTATAAGAGCACATATTTCGGTCTGTGCTTTTTGTTTTAAATAAGGCTTAAAATTCCCAATCAGATTATCAATGTTAAAGATTTATTAAAATAATCTGCAATTTTTGATATTGGCTTAAATATTGGCTAAATTTACATATTAACATTAAAAATTAAACTTATGTCATTTGAATTACCAAAATTAGGATACGCGTACGATGCTTTAGAGCCAACAATTGATGCAAAAACTATGGAGATTCACCATACAAAGCACCATCAAGCATATATCGACAATTTAAATAAAGCATTAGAAGGGACAGATCTTACTGAATTATCTATTGAAGATGTTTGCAAAAACGGCGCAGAAAAACCTGCCATCAGAAATAACGGAGGTGGTCACTTTAATCACTCTCTATTCTGGGAAATTTTAACTCCTGGAGGAAGTTCTACTCCAGTTGGAAGTGTAAGCAATGCGATTGAAAACTACGGAGGTTTTGATAAATTCAAAACAGATTTTGCTGAAGCTGCAAAAACAAGATTCGGATCTGGATGGGCTTGGCTAGTTAAAAACGAAGACGGATCAGTATCTGTAACTTCTACTCCAAACCAAGATAACCCTTTAATGCCGATTGCAGATATAAAAGGAACACCGGTTTTAGGATTAGACGTTTGGGAACATGCTTATTATTTAAACTACCAAAACAGAAGACCTGATTATGTAACTGCATTTTTTGATGTGGTGAATTGGGATAAAGTTGAAGAGTTATTTAATAAATAATCTTCTTTAAAATATTAAAAAAAGGTTCAGAAAATTCTGAACCTTTTTTGTTTATGTAATTTTTATTTTACGATGACCTTTTTGGTGACCTGCTTGTTTGCTGTATTTATTTTTAATAAATATGTTGCTTTAGGTAAACTTTGTACATTTACTTGAGTTGAACTTCCTTTCAGAATACTTCTCCCTGAAAGATCAACTAATTCCCAAGAAGTAATTTTCTCGTTTCCGGAATCTATGTTGATGTATGCTGATGCGGGATTAGGAAATATATCAACTTGCTTATCCAAAGCTTTTCTTTCTTCCATGTCTAAATTTAAAACCATTTCTTTTTGATTATGATTAGCATTGGAGATTTTAAAAGTAGTATTATCTCTGATACAACGTGCAATATAAGCATGAAAATTTGTGCCGCTTTGCATATGTGTTCCAAGCAAAAGATTAATGCTTTGCCCCGCCTTCATGGTGATGTTATGTCTAGATCCTATTATGTAATTATCTTTAGTTGTTATTTTGTTTCCAACTTCATAATTGAAAGTTAAGTTAGGCTCTGAAGTTAAGGTTAAACTATCTATACAAGGGTAGTAGGTAATTTTTTTGTTTTCTGGAAGTATTTGGGGTAAGCCAAAAACAGTACGTCCTGCTCCTAAGTTTATAGCGTTCATTGTCACACTCATATTCGCACCATACACGTCCGGATTGTTTATTTTTCCTAAGAAACTGCTGTTGTGTTTACTTATATACACATCACCATGATTATTTCGTTGAAGGCTAGCATAGTTTGCAAGATCGTGAGGATTTGGTGTTGGTGGAGAATAAAAAATTTGTAAAGAATTAACATTACCTGTGGTCGAATTTTGCAAATCAATTGCATAGATGGAAGTGTTACCTAAAAATAAAACAGAGCCATCTTCATTAAACTCTGGAAGATAAGACAAATATGAGTTTACATTAAGTGAATAAGCGTTATTTATAGCTCCCGTAGCAGAGTTGAAAGACATAACTCTATTGTAATTTTGAAGATTATAAGCGCCTGAAGAAGTATCTACCCAATGTGATACGCAAATGAAATTTGAAAAATTTTGATTATTCAAGTTTGGCGATGCTTTAATGCTATAAAATCTTCTAAATCCTAAATTAACTGGAAAACTAAGATTACTTACAACTGGATTGCCATTAGAAAAACCTGAATTATCAATTCTATAACTATACAGATTATTTCCATTAGGAATTAATAGCCAGTATGTACCGATTGTGGGACCAGCAACAACGGTAATAGCTTCAGAACCAAAATTATTTCCCAAATTGTCGATAACAGGTACATTTAAAAAATTTTGCAGCACTGCTCCAAGTGGCTGACCATTTACTACTTGCCCAATTGACATATCGACAATAGAATATGAAATTCTATTGGTTGGAGAAACGCTACCAGAACCTTCAGCTGTTACAAAAACAAAATACTGATTTGTATTTGCGGGATTTTTTACAATTACTAATTGTTGACTTGATGGATTTCCTAAAAGGCCATTTCCATTTTGCATTGGCTGATGTTGGCGATTCCAAATAGTCTGTGAATTAGTATAGAAAAGTAAATTGCCATTAGAATCACTAACTGATCCACAAGCTTCTTCTGAGATCATTTGGCTATTATTCAAAACGCTTGGAGTAGCACTCGAAAAATTTACTGCTGCTTTGTTACCAAAATACCAATTGTCATTCTCTCCTTGTGCAAAAGTTGTAATAAAAACTAAGTTTAACACAAATGTTAGAAAAATATTTCTACTATTCATAATTTATTTATTGTAGTTTATTAGAACTTTCAAGTTTTTCAATTCTTTTTTGTTGCTCTTTAATTAGTTTATTCTGCTCAATCGTATAAAGGGTAAGCTCTTCAATTTTCTGCAAAAGTTTGATCTGAAACTCACCCACATTTACCCCTTCTTTTTCCATTTGTTTTGCAGAAGCGATTTCGGGTAGATGCTTTTTCACTTTAATATGTTTTTCAACATCTTCTAATCTTGGAAGATTATATTTTTCTTCAAAAACGAAATCTGCAGTTGGTGTGAGAGTGACTTTTATTTCTTTGGCTTCTAATTTTGCATCAACCCTCACATTATTAGAAAAAGAAGCTTTACCGTTTACATCTAATTTGTACTGTGGTGAAGAAGTTCCTATTCCTATATTACCATTTTCAATTGAAGAAAAATTGGATGTTTGTGCATTGATATCAGAAGTTCCAAAATATGAACCCTTTGGTAGATTATACATGGGATCACTTATTGATACAGTGCTTAAGTTTTGACCTGCCTGATCTTGATGAGAACCCGTATTGGAAATAAGTGTGGCATTTACGTAGTAATATGTAAGACCACCTCTTAAATATACTACTATATCGTTATTCTCCTGTCCACAAAGTACTCTCCCTACAAAAGATATTATTGTTGTACCAATTCCTGATTCTGTACCGTAGGTGAAATTGTTGACATTTAAACTATTTCCATTTGATCCCCATCCAATTCCGATACCGGTTATCGCAACAATACCATGTGCGCTCCACGCAACATCTTCGTGAATATTAGGACGTGAAATGAAAAATGTTCTATTTCCCCCATCTGGACTTGTAGATCTAAAAACAACTGGAACATATTGGTTTGTATTTCCTGCAGCTATAAACGATTGAGAAAAGGCATATTGAATGATTAGTAAAAATAGTAGGCTGAGTGATTTTTTCATAGTTTTAGATTTAATATATTGTTGAAAATAAAGAGGCTCAAACATCTGAGCCTCTTTGGTATTAGTTTACAATGACTTTTTTAGTGACTTGTTTATTTTTAGTATTTATTTTTAGTATGTAATTAGATTTAGTTAAACCTTGAACATTTACTTGTTTAGAGTTTCCTTTCAGAATGCTTCTCCCTGAAATATCAACTAATTCCCAAGAAGTAATCTTTTCGTTTCCGGAATCTATGTTGATGTATGTTGATGCTGGATTTGGATATATTTTAATATCTGACTCATCGGAAGTTCTTTCTGTAATTGTTTTTGATTGTTTTTGAGCCTCTGAAAAGCTGTCACTTTCATCACAACGCGCAATATATGCATGAAAATTACCAGATTGATGGCTTGTAGCATAGAAACCTGCTGTACCATTTGGATTTGGTTTTAAATTTATTTCATATCCTGCTCTAAATTCAACGTTAAGATTTGGGTTAATTAAAGATTCGGAGGTAATGCAACAACTAGCTTGAAAATTTGTTGATGTTTGAATCGGTTGATTAGTTGTAAAATACCAATCTTCTCTACATGGTACAGTACAGTTTTTAAAAGAAACATCAGGACCTGGTGGATTGGTATTATTTGCAATAATAGGTGTTTGTGACACTCCATTAATTGTGTAATTCAAAAGTGCTCTAATGTTAAAATCTGTATTAATGTTGTAACCATTTGGGTAAAAGTTATCATAATTAAGATTAGTAGAAAAAAAACCACCTGGTGCAGATGAATTAATAATTGAACTTACCACATTATTAGAACTGTCAAGAACTTGTATAGTAACATTTGTAAAAAAAGCATTATTAGGCAAAGAGATATTGCCAGTAATTGGAAGCGGAAAGGTCGGGCAAGCCCTTCCAACTGGGTTTAAGGAAATAGTAGGATTAAATGCAGGTTGATTACATGTAATCCCACAAAAATCATCAAAATATCCATATCCCCAGTGTGCGCTTCCACCACAGTCTGCCATGATAATTTGCAGTGTTACAGTCTGTCCCATCAATCCAGATGTGTTTATACGCTCACACAACCAGTTGGTATAAAATATCTGAGTGTTTTGCAAATTAATAAAAAATGAATTGCCAGGATTTAGCATTACATTTCGAGTGTAAACAGGAATATTATTGCTATTTAGTAATCTTACTTGATAATAAGGATTATCTCCCGTAGCAAAATGACTAATGGAATCTCCAAAAACCAAAGCGTATGCAAAGCTGATATTATTTTCATTTACGACAAACTGTCTTGTAAGCATTGATACATCATATTGCCCATTAACACTGTTATTCACTCTAATTGCAAATCTTCCGGTATTTACCCTAGCTAGAGGTGCACCAATTAATGGATCCGGAACCGTATTGTCAACCAAAGTAATAAATGATTGGGGTGAGGCTGGGGGAAACATATTGTAAGCCGACCAGTTTGGCGGATTATAAGCTCTAGTTCCCATGCTAAATCCTGCAGTTGTCCCAGTTTCAAATCCACCATTTAGACATTGTTGCTTAAGCGTCGCTGCATAAAAGTATTTTAATTTTTCTGGGTTTTGCTGAAAAAAAATATCTTTTAATTTTTGATTTTTTGCGTAAAGTAATGCTTCTTGATAAGGATTCCCCGATAAAGAATTCCCTTCTTCATCTTTCAGGTTATTTACAATGTTTATTACTTGGGTAAAATCGTAGTTATTAATGTTTTGATTAATAAAAACTTGAATTTCATTTTCAATAATCTGTACTTGGTTTAATCTAGTAGCCTCTTCTTGAAGATATTGCTCTTCATATGATTGTGCAAAAGTTTTTAACAAACCAAAACACAATGCAAGGATTATGTATATTTTTGTTTTCATCAATTATCTGTTTTTTTGATTAGAATTGATCTGTTTTTTGAGCAATTCAATTTCTTCCTTTTGAACTTTCAATTGTTTATTCTGTTCAATTGTATACAAAGTCAACTCCTCAATCTTCTGCAAAAGCTTAATCTGAAACTCACCCACATTTACTCCTTCTTTTTCCATCTGTTTTGCAGAAGCGATTTCCGGTAAATGTTTTTTCGTTTTAATATGTTTTTCAACATCTTCTAATTTTGGAAGATCATATTTTTCTTCAAAAACAAAATCTGCAGTTGGGGTAAGGGTTACTTTTATTTCCTTAGCTTCAAATTTTGCGTCGACCTTTACATTATCTGAAAAAGATGCTTTACCATTTACATCAAGTTTGTATTGAGGGGTAGATGTATTTATACCCACATTTCCATTTCCTTTTATGATAAATGGAATATTTCCACTAGCTCCTACATCCCTGACTCTAAAAAAGTGACTTGCATCTGCATTTGTAGATGTTGCAAATGATTCTACATCAATAGTCATTGCATCAATTGGATATGGACTTCCACTTTGAAAAATATGTAGCTTTGCTTGAGGTAAATAAGTGCCTATTCCTACTTTTCCATCTATTAAAGTTAGTTCATCCTTGTAGCCTCCCCAATAAGAACTTAAAATTAATGATGACATTGAGGCTGTGCCTGATGCATTAGCTAAACTATTTCTTATTTGTGATCCCGGATGTACTGTTCCAGAGGTTAAATCCCCCAGAGATGCAAAGTCTATTTTTCCTCCAGCATAAGCGGTGTTAGAATTATTTCGCAAAATTATTTGATCAGCAATAGTCTGAGAATAAAGAAAAGATGATAGTGCTAAGCCGAAAGCCGTTAATAATGATTTTTTCATAGTATTATTTTGTTTTTATTTGTTGTTCTAATTCTTTAATTCTCTTATTTTGTTCAATTGTATAAAGAGTCAATTCTTCAATCTTCTGTAAAAGTTTAATCTGAAATTCACCAACATTTACCCCGTTTTTTTCCATCTCTTTAGCAGAAGCAATTTCTGGTAAATGTTTTTTCTCTTTTATATGTTTTTCAACATCTTCTAATTTTGGAAGATTGTATTTTTCTTCGAAAACGAAATCGGCAGTTGGTGAAAGTGTTACTTTTATTTCCTTAGCTTCAAATTTACCTTGTAAAGAGGCATTATCCCCTTTTACTAAAAATGTGTATCCTATTCTGGTTCCTCCTGTAAAATCATTATCGTAATTTAATGCCAAAGTATTGTTAGTATCATGAACAATAGCTCTACCACCTGATCCTCTAGTTTGATAGCTCAACTTTAAATCACCTGCGCCGTCATAAAAGAAATAATTGTTATTGTTTGTAACCCTGAAGTTTCCACTTACATCAAGAGTTGTATAAGGGCTATCTGTGCCTATCCCTATATTTCCATTAGAAGGATTAATGGTTGTGCCATTTATACCACCTGTAGGTGTGTAAATTTGTGCAGATAAAACTGCAGAAGCAAAGATTGCTAATGATAAAATTTGTTTTTTCATGATAATTATTTAGAGTTAACTTGTTTATTTGCTGATATTTTGATCAGTATTTAATATATTTATTAGTATTACTTCTGCAAAGGATGACATACAGATGAAGCACGAAATAATAATTTATCACTTAATAGTGTAATAGATGATTTGTTAACATGAAAATTATTTCCAACACAAAGTATTAGATGTTAAAATATGGCATGTTTTTTATGAAAATTTACTGGGAATTATCTGCGAAGGTATAAAGAAGAGTTTGCTGCAGATATGTAAGTGAGAAATTTTGTATTCTTGTTACGGAGTTTTTTCATGATTTAATAGTCTGTATGGTTGTTTCACGAAAGTATGAAAAAATCACAGATCGGCAAACTAAAAGAAGAATATTTTAAATTAACTTTTGTTAAGTTTCAATCTAAGGTTAGTTTTCCTATCTAAAACCATCTGAAGCACTCAATCCATTCATTTTAAGTTTATATTTCCAGCTGACATAGGCGAAAACCTGGTATAACTTATACTCAAAATCGATTCCGTATTTTTCTCTTGGATCATAATCGATTGACGACTCTATAACATTTCGGTATCTTCCGGAAGTGTAATAAGAATTCCATTCTGTAACGAGCATTGTATTTCTGCTTTTCAAGAAGCTTTCAGAATATTGACTGATTGGTTTGGCAATAGCATTCAAAAAATAATCAAACTGAGTATCGATAACGGTGAGTTCCCATTCTCCATCATCGTTTTTCTCAGGTTTCATCGCAGATTCTCCTTTCTCAGTCTTTGGCGTAGTCTGAGCAAAAGAATGTATTGGGATTAGAATTAAAAATATTATGATAATTAAATTTTTCATAATCATAAAGTTACACAAAAAAAGCACCCCGTTTTGAAGAGTGCTTATGTTTTATTTTTTGATGTATTCTTTCTGAATGACTGATACTGCGGGAAAGTGATCACTGTATCCGCCTGTGAACCTGTCACCATCCCAAGATCTGAAAGGATAGCCTTTCCACTGTCCTTCTTTGTTAACCAAATAAGACGGAGCAAAGATTTCAGCTTTAAATAAACTATAAGTTGGAGTTAGCTTTTCAGTAGAATATAAATTTTTTGAAATAATAATCTGGTCAAACAAATTGGGCGCATCTCTGTATGCCAAAGAAGCAACGCCAGCTTTATACAGTTTATACATTAGATTATAGTAAGGCGATTTGTCTGATAATTCGCTTGGATAACCAACTGCTCCCAAATGTTTCTTTAAACTCGGACTTACAGGATCGTCATTGTAGTCTCCCATGGATAATAATTTAATACCCGGAAATTCTGAGGATAATCTATCCATTTCATTTTTTAAAACTGCTGCAGCGGCATTTCTTTTTGGCTGAGAAACCGCTTCACCACCACTTCTAGATGGCCAGTGATTCATAAAAACAGCTATTTTTTCGCCATCTAACAATCCGATTACAACTAATACATCTCTTGTGTATTGTCTTTTTCCGTCTTCATTGTAAATCTTGATTTCTTTTGTGTACGAATTTTGTACTATAAATCTGTTTTTCTGATAAATGATGGCGATATCAATCCCTCTTGCATCATAAGAATTGTAATGTACAATCCCGTAGTTGCTTTTTGCTAAAATGGGCTGTTTGATCAAGTCTTCAATTACCTGTCTGTTTTCAACTTCTATCAGACCACAAATTGCCGGGTTGTCATTTGTATATTGTCTACCTAATTCAGAAATTACTTTCGCCTCGTTGGTCAATTTTTGATTGTAATATTTTTTACCCCATCTTTTCGGGCTGTTAGCTGTAAAATCTTCAGCCAATATTTGTTTTCTGATTACCTTTTTTCCTACCAAAAGTTCGTTGTTCCATTCTCCTTTGTAATCTTCGGTAGTTTCCAGAAATTTTAAAGAATCTAAAGGTACACTTCTGTGAAATTTAGGATTTGAAAAAGGCAGAGTTCCATCGATGTAATCTGCAGATGCAATGGTATCCCAAAGATTTTCTACATTCAAAAATGCTACTGCCGCTCTTTTTACCTGCTTCTGTTGTGAGAAAGAAAAAGTAAAACAAAATAGCGAAAAAAGGATTAGATGTCTTTTCATCTTAATTATTATATTCAAAAAAATTAGGGTGTAAAATTAATAATTTTATATAATATTCAATATTAATTTATTGTAAAAAAGCTTTTCGGTATTAGCTATGTTTAGTGGTTTTTTTTATGGTTATTAAGATTTGTTAAGGAAAATTAATAGTGTAGAGTTTTAAATATGTTTAAAATTATGAAAATAATCATAAATTTGTTGCCCCTTAAAGAAAGAAGGTGTTAAAAATAAGTTTATTATGATTAAAAAACTATCCCTAATCTCTTTGTTTACATTACTTCCTGCATCTTACTACTATGCGCAAACCACTGCTTTTGCGTATATTAAAGGTCAGGATGGTAAGCCGGTGGAGAGAGCAGAAGTAGATCTTGACAACTCTGTCAATGATATAACTGCAGATAAAATTGGTTACTTCCAGTTTGTGGATTTAAAGCCAGGACATTATCTTATCACTATTACAAAACCTAATTTTGACTCTAAAATTTTGGAATTTGATATTTCTGCTGATGAGAAGAGAAAAGATTTGGGCGTAATTGTTCTTAATAACAGCTCCGCTTCAGATGCAGGTGTTGTTGTAATTGACGATTCAGCGAATGATACCGAAGATGGAGGATCTGCAATGCAGCCTACAGTAGGACTTTTGAGCGCGGGAAGAGATGCTTTTCAGAATGTTTCTGCTTTTGAATTGGGTGCATATTGGTTCAGACCGAGAGGGGTAGATAATAGATTTGAAGACGTGATGTTCAACGGAGTTTCGATGTCTAAAAATGATGACGGAAGAATTGATTTCAGCAATTGGGGCGGACTAAACGACGTAACGAGATATCCTCAGGAAAATGTAGATAATATTACACCTTCAGAGTATGCTTTTGGTAATTTAGGAGGGGTTGTATATTATAGTACAAGAGCTTCTACCTACAGAAAGCAGACTTCTTTAGCTTATTCTTTTACCAACAGAAGTTATCTTCACAGAGCAATGGCGACTTATTCTTCAGGATTAAGCAAAAAAGGTTGGGCATTCACATTCTCTGGAAGCAGAAGATGGGGGGATGAAGCTGTGATAGATGGAGTTTACCAGGATTCTTATGCTTATTTCGGAGCCATTGAAAAGAAATTCAGTGACAGACACTCAATTAACTTTACAGGATTTGGATCACCGACTTACAGAGCTTCAAATGCGCCGAATACTCAGGAAGTGTATGATATTATGGGTAAAAATTATAACTCATATTGGGGATGGCAAGATGGTGAGCAAAGAAACTCAAGAATCCGAAAAGTATTTGAACCGATGTTTATGCTTACAGATTATTTGAAAGTAGGAAAAAATTCAAACTGGGTCAATACTGTTTCTTATCAGATAGGAAGCGATGCAAGAAGCAGACTAGACTGGTTTCATGCTTCGGATCCTAACCCAACCTATTATAGAAAATTACCAAGCTACGGAATTCTAACCACTGAAGAATTCAAAGCACAGTCGCAGATCGATTGGAATGGTTTATATCAGGCTAATTATTTGAATCGTACCGATTCTGATGGTACACCAAGAGGTGCAGTGTATACTGTAGTTGAGGACGTGAATAAAGATAAAACTTTTAATTTTGCGTCACACTTTGACACAAGATTAAATGATAAATGGAAACTGAATATTAATTTAAATTATCAGAATCTAAAATCAGATAACTTTAGAAGAGTTAAAGATTTATTAGGTGCCAATTTCGCTTATAACCTGAATGCATTTAATAATGATGTAAGATATAATGCTGATGACACAAATGTTGAGGTGCGTGTAGGTGACAGAACTCAATATTCTTACGAGTTATTGAGAAGTCAATATTCATTGAACGTTTCATCAGAAGTTGATTTTAATAAATTTAATGTTGTAGCGTCAATTTTCAGTTCATATTCAGAATCTCAAAGAGATGGGAAATATAGAAACGGAATCAACAGATTTAAAGATAATTCTAAAGGAAAAAGTAATATCTATGATGCTGTAGATGCAGGAATTAAAGGAAAAGTTACTTACAAAATCAACGGCAAGAATTTTATCGTTTATAATGGTGCATTTTTCAGTTTAGCTCCTACTCTTAATGAAATATTCATCAACCCAAGAGCTGTTGATTATTTGACACCGGGTGTGAAAAACCAAATCATCAATTCAAATGATTTGAGTTATATCATGAGAGGTCAGATCCTGAAACTTAGATTGACAGGATATTATACCTCAATAAGTAACGCAACTGAGATCTCTAGATATTATGCAGATGCTACAGATGCTGTAGGAACATCATTCAATACCTTGGTAAATGAAGCGATAAGTGGAGTTAACAAAAGATATTTGGGAGCAGAATTAGGATTTGATGTTAAAATTACACCTACACTAAATGCAATCGGGGTTGCAAGTGTAGGAGAATATAAATACACAAGCAATGCTAATGTTTCTACTTTCGATGATCTTAACGGATTCAGAGGAGAAGAATTCTGGAAAGGAAAAGCGAATATCAAGGATTATAAAGTGGCAGGAACACCTCAGAAAGCATTTTCTTTGGGTCTTAAATACAATTCTCCAAAATATTGGTGGGTGGGAGCATCTGCCAATTATCTGATGGATCAGTATCTTGATTTCTCTGCATTGAATAAAACTCCTTACATGTATACAAATCCTTCAACAAACGATAACTACGAAGGAGCTACGCCGGAACTTATACAACAGCTTACTGCTCAGAAAAAATTTGATGATCAGTTTATGTTAAATGCAAACGCTGGTAAATCTTTCCTTCTCGGAAAATATAGAATGGGAATCAGTCTTTCTGTAAATAATATTTTGAACAACAGAAATTATGTGACAGGAGGATTTGAGCAGGGTAGAAATGTTTCTTTCCCGGCTGCACTGGCTGATGCAAACAAAGAGTATCCTGCTTTTGCACCAAAATTATGGTATGACAGAGGTACTACATTCTTCACAAATGTTTATTTAAGATTCTAAATCAACGACTATGAAAAAATATAATTCAATACTAAAGTTTATTTTCGTGGTGATTACATCATTATTTATTATAGGATGTGTGCACGATGATGATTATGATGAGCCCAATCTAGACGGTTCTCAGTGTGCAGATCTTACTGCAACAATGACATTGACGGAATTGAGAGCGAAATATGTAGGTACAGTTTATGCTTTTCCGGATGATTCTAAAGACGTTGTTGAAGGATATGTTTCTTCTACTGACGAAACAGGTAATATTTACAAGACCATTTATATTCAGGATAAAGCCGAAAATCCAACACAAGGTTTTGTAATCAGTGTTGATATGGTAAGTACTTATACAAGATATCCTCAAGGTTCTAAAGTATATATCAAATTGGCTGGTTTAGCTCTGGGAACTTACGGAGGAGTAGTGCAGTTAGGAGTTAAAGATCCTGCAAGTACAACCTCAGTATTAAGAGTGCCTGAAAAGTCAGTACCATCAAAAATTTTCAGATCGTGTTCTATCAGAGAGAAGATCGTTCCTAAATTGATGACTTCAGCTCAAATGATTACAGCCAACGATAAATATATCGGATGTCTGATCCAGATGGATAATGCAGAATTTGATAACAGAATATTGTGTACCAACTTTGCACCAAACGGAGTTACTGTAGACAGAATTATAAGAGACAACAGTACAACGACTACAAGAGTTGTGAGAAACAGTGGGTATGCATCTTTTGCAAATCAGATTTTACCTTCTGGAAACGGAAAATTTGTAGGGATTTACAGCAAATTCAACAGCACATATCAAATGTACATCAATAAGGTTACAGATCTTGATATGAAAAAATTCCCTCGTCTTGATGGTATTGCTTCAAATCCTTGCGAATACAGTGATGCAGGTTTGACGACTAAAACTGTTGCTGAGGTAAAACAATTGGCTACAAGTCCGCTTACGCTTATCAACGGTGATTTTGTTTTAAAGGCTAAAGTTATTGCTAATGACAGATCAGGAAATCTATTCAAATACATTTATGTAGAAGATGCTACAGGAGGAATCAGAATTAATATTGACAAAGCAGATTTATACAATGATTCTAGGTTTGCAGTGGGTAGAGAAGTTTATATTAAACTTAAAAACTTATATGTAGGTGCTGTTTCGGGTGAAATTCAGCTGGGATCACCTTTCGGTGTAGCGGTAGGTAGAATTGCTGAAGCAGATATTTACAAATATTTCTTTGATTCAAATAAACCAACAACTGCGGTAGTTCCAACAGAAAAAACAATTACCCAGTTTACAGCAGGTGATGTCGGAAAATGGGTTAAAATTAAAAACCTTCAGTTCATTGCCGGAGATCTTGAGAAAGTGTATGCTTCCGGAGCAGTGACCAACAGAACTTTAGAAGATTGCTCAGGAAATAAAATTATTTTAAGAACAAGTAATTTTGCAGATTTTGCAGGAACTACAATTGAAGCCGGAAAAGGTGATGTCTATGGAGTTCTAAGTGTATTCAACGGTGTTTATCAATTGTGGATTACAGATATTTTAGGAGCTGATTTAGATAATCCTAGATGCGACGGTACTGTTTATACACCATTGCCTGTACTTTACGGAGATAGTTTTGCAGTTGGCGGATTAAACGCAGACTGGACAACAGTAAGCGTAACAGGAGCTCAGGTATGGACGACTTCAAACACAGGAAACGGTACAAATTATTATGCCGTAATGAATGGTTTTGTTGGAGTAAACAATGCAAACGAAGACTGGATGATTTCAAAATCAGTTAGTCTAGTAGGGAAAACTAAAGCTGCGGTTAATTTCATTTCTGATGTAAGATATTCAGGAAATGCTTTGCAGGTTTATGCAACTGAAAACTATACAGGAAATCCTGCAACAACAACCTGGGTTCTTTTACCGGCGGCATTAGATACCAATACAGGAGCATTTGGAGACTGGGTAAGCTCTGGAAATGTAGACTTAAGTGCTTTCTTAGGGAAAAATGTAAGAATAGGATTTAAATATACTTCTACAACTTCAGCTTCCGCAACATGGGAAATTGATGATTTTAAGATTAAAGGATTATAATTTAACTTTAATAATAATTCAAAAAAGCAAAGGCGGACTGTTTAGTTCGCCTTTTTTGATTGGTAGATCTAATGTATAGATCATTTGAGTGCTATAAAAATTTACTTTGGTAAATGAAATACCTTAGTTTATTTTCATTAAAACAATCCCTTTTCAAAAGCCTTTAATACAGGATATATTCAATAATCTTAATTAGAACTAACAAACCATTTGAATATCTGACTTAAACGAAAAAACCACCGCAAAAAGCAGTGGCTATAGTATTTAATTTAAATTCTTATTAAAACGAAACCTCATTCACCTCTTTTCCACGCTGGAAATTCATTGTTTTTTGGTTTCCTTTATATGCGATATTGACAAGATTAATTTGTTTTGGAAAAGCACTCAAAAGAATAGTGTTCTTAATTTTTAAACTGCTTATATCCGAAACGTCACCTGTTTCAAAATATACCCATACTGTTTCTCCACTTACCTGGCTTCCCGTAAAGGTTAAGGTTTTTGGAGAATTATTCACATAAACATCAAAATTATTGTTGACGTATTTCTTTACTTCGGCTTCAAAACCTGCTGTGCTGCGATTGATTTTGATAGCATCCGAAATATGACTGGTATTCATCTTTGTCGTAAATTTCAGCGTTTTGCTCCCGTCAATATAATCGACTTTCGTCATTGATGAGAAGAAATCTACCGCCATGAAACTCATGAATGCAAATAATGATAAGATACCCGATATGTATAAAAGTTTTTTCATCTTAGTTTCCTAATTGTTAATCATCTTAGTAAATAGAGTTGGCTCAAATATAATGCCAATTAAAAGTTAACATTTACTGCATATTTCTCATAAAAAGCCTTAATGTGTTCTACGGCTTCATCAGCGGTATCTACAACACGGTAAAGGTCTAGATCGTTCTCGGAGATCATTCCTTCTTTTAGCAAAGTTTCTTTAAACCAGCCTAATAAGCCTCCCCAAAATTCAGTTCCTACCAAAACAATCGGGAATCTTCCTATTTTATTGGTTTGAATCAAAGTGATCGCTTCTGTAAGTTCATCCAAAGTTCCAAAACCTCCCGGCATGACGATAAATCCTTGAGAATACTTCACAAACATCACTTTTCTCACAAAGAAATAATCAAAATTGAGAGAATACATTTTGTTAATATAAGGATTGAAGTGCTGTTCAAACGGTAGATCGATATTTAAGCCAATAGACTTCCCTTGTGCATTGAAGGCACCTTTGTTACCCGCTTCCATAATTCCGGGGCCACCTCCTGTGATAATTCCGAAACCAATTTTGGTGATTTTTTCGGCAATTTCTACAGCCATTTCGTAGTATTTGCTTTCCGGTTTCAATCTTGCTGAGCCAAAAATAGAAACACAAGGACCTATTTTTGCCATTCTTTCGTAGCCATCCACAAACTCTGCCATGATTTTGAAAACCATCCAGCTGTCTTTGGTGACGATTTCGTCCCAGGTTTTTTGTCTGAAACTATTGTGTAATATTGATTCGTTGATATCTAATTCAGGATTTTGTAAACTTTCATCCCTGCTTCCTTCAATTCCCATTGTTTTTTATTTAAAATATTTTTCCGCTTCTATTACAGATGATGGTCTTCCTACATCGATCAGGATGCTGTCGTGCAAAAATCCGTGAATTTTTTCGGTCTGCATCAGATCCAGATATTCTTCCATCACAGAGAATTTACCTGTTCGTTTTATTTTATCAAAGATAACAGGATTTATGCAATGTACACCGCTAAATGCGTAAGGTTTAAATCCTTTATTAAATTCTGCCAATCGCTGCTCTCCGGTCTGTACATTCAGCCATCCTCTTAAAACCAAATCATCATTGAAGAGTAATTTTCGCGAACTTTCTCTGTCTGAGACTGCTAAAGTAGCAAAATCTTTGATCTTCTTATGGTATTCTACAAAATTATTAATGTTGATTTCCGTCAGAATATCGGCATTCATGATCAGGAAATCTTCGCCATGATCAAGAAATTTTTTAGCAAAAATCAAACCGCCTCCTGTTTCCAGCAGTTCTTCAGATTCATCCGAAACTTCGATTTTACAATTGAAATTATCGTTTTTCTTTAGAAAATCAACAATCTGATCGCCAAAATGATGTACGTTGATCACAAAATCGGTAATCCCGAAACCTTTGAGATAGATAATGTTTCTTTCCAAAAGCGGAATGCCATTTACCTTAGCCAAAGCTTTAGGATGATGATCTGTAAAGGGTTTTAAACGGGTTCCTTTTCCTGCTGCAAAAATTAATGCCTTCATTTTTATAATTGATAATAGATGAATAATAATTGATAGAAATAGATAGTTTTTAAATAATCATTTATAAATTATCAATCATCATTTATTATTTAGTTGATGCTGCTCGTCGTGATGAAGGCTAATTTCTACTTTTTCGCCGTATTTTTTTTCGATAAAATGGGCGATTTTTATGGCAGAGTAAACCGATCTGTGTTGTCCGCCAGTACAGCCAAAGTTGATCTGAAGGTTTTCAAAGCCTCTTCCCAAATAGTTATCAATATTAATAGAAACAAGAGTTTTGATCAGCTCCAAAAATTTAGGCATATCGGTTTTTGTTTCAAGATATTCCTGAACGCCGATGTCATTTCCTGTCTGGATTTTATATTCCTCAACTCTTCCCGGGTTTAAAATCCCGCGACAATCAAATGTGAAACCACCTCCGTTTCCTGAATCGTCTTTGGGTATTCCGCCTTTTTTATATGAAAAACTGTGGATGTCTATGTGTAGCATATTTATTTTATTTAATTAAAAATGATGAGTGATTTATATTTTTCAATCTGCTTTTTTGAACCATTAAGGCTTTTTTAAGGAATTAAGTTTTATTAAGATTTTTGATAAATCAAAAAATTTAGTTTGGAAGTTCCCTAAAGTATTCATTGACAAAAGGTCTTAACGATTTCGTTATATTATCTGTGAAAAAATTGATTAACAACCCTTGAGGCTTTTTTAAAACTTTCATATATGTTAAAAGTTGAGCCTCATGAATAGGTAATATTTCTTCTATAGCTTTAAGTTCTAAAATTATTAAGTCATTAACCAGCAAATCAACTACTAATTTTGTTTCTATTTTTACTCCTTCGTAGTCTATTGTTGTGTAAAGCTGTTGTTTTACATCATAGCCATTTTTTATCAATTCAATTTTTAGACATTCTTCATAAATGCTTTCAAGTAAACCTGAGCCAAGTGTTTTATGAACTTTAATTGCAAGTCCAGTGATTTCATATGATAATTGAGTGACCTCTTTTTTTGTCATCATTCTTAATTTTTCTTAACTTCTTAAAAGATTCTTAATGGTTAAATTAATTTCAATGTTTTAAAATTTCCTCAATTTTAAATTTAGTTTTATCTAAACTCAATTGTTCAATCACTTTTTTCAATTCAGGATAATCTTTCATATCATCCCAATTTTTAGAAAACACGCTAATGTTTTCAATTCCCTTTTCAATACTTGCTATAAAATGTTGTTTCCTCTGAATGAGTCCTCTAAAACCATAAGCACCGAGAACTTGTAAAAATCTCATCAACTGAATTGGTTTTACCGAGTTTTGTAGTTGAGCTTGAGTTTCTTTTTTTTCAAACTGCTGAATATAAAATTCAAGCATTTTATTTTTAAAATCTTCAGGAAAATTGGCTTTTGCCTGAAACAGAAAGGAGATCACATCATACATCAAAGGGCCTTCCATTGCCGACTGATAATCGATAAACGAAACTTCATTTTTGTCGTTCACCATAATATTTCTCGCCTGAAAATCTCGAATCATCAAACCTTTTGGCTCAAGATTTTCGATGAGGTTGACGATTTTTTTAAATTCTTTCAATAAGGCAGACTTGTGATATTCGAGCTCCAAAACATCGGCAATGAAATTTTTGAAGTAATATAGATCGTGCATTACCGGAAGATCATCATAACTTTCGTATTCAAAAGTTTTGCTGAAATCAATCTGATTATGTGTTTTAGTTTGCAGCTCAAAAAGTTTTTCTAAAGTCTGTCTTACCAACGATTCTACATTTTCAGACAATCCTTCTTTTGAAATAATCTCTGAAAGAGTCTGATTCCCCAAATATTCCTGAATGTATAATTTTCGATCGTCAGAAACTTTAAAAATCTTTGGAGTGTTAAGATTTAAACCTGAAAAAACTTCTGAAAAATAGAGAAAACTTTCATTTTCCGGAATGTTTTCATTGTAAGTAATGATGTACGTATCATTTTGATTTTGAGCCAAAAAATTGACTCTTGCAGATCCGCTTTGAGCTAAAGTGACAAATTCAGTTGATTTTTCGCCAAAATGGTTTTCGAAAAATATTTTTGCGTTTTCAGAAGTCATAATATGGTAACAAATATACTAATTTACGTTCGATTTTTTATCTTTGCAAGATGCTAAAGGACTTTAAGCCTGTTTTGGGAATTCTGTTGCGTTTCATCATCATTTATCTGGTGTTGCTCCTTGGTTAT
>Ga0302215_10000804_pt1 | contig 22949 bp, 20 predicted proteins | sample II_Fen_N3_1_FD_194580 | JGI IMG/M metagenome (GOLD analysis project Ga0302215, IMG submission 194580) | Peat permafrost microbial communities from Stordalen Mire near Abisko, Sweden - II_Fen_N3_1 | ecosystem: Environmental > Terrestrial > Soil > Wetlands > Permafrost | place: Sweden: Abisko... | reverse complement strand
TCAGACCCGGGTCAGCCAGGAGGCATACGCGGGATTGCGACCGTTGACGATGTCAAAGAAGGCCGCCTGGATTTTCTCGGTAATCGGGCCGCGCGAGCCGCTGCCGATTTCGATGCGGTCGAGTTCGCGAATCGGCGTGACTTCAGCGGCGGTGCCGGAGAAGAAGGCTTCGTCTGAAATATAGATTTCGTCGCGGGTGATGGGCTTTTCCTTGAGCTCGATGCCAAGGTCTTTGCAGATCGAAAAGATGGTGTTGCGCGTGATACCGTTGAGCGCGCCCGCGCTGGAGTCCGGCGTATAGACCACGCCCTTGCGCACGATGAACAGGTTCTCGCCCGCGCCCTCGGAGGCAAAGCCCTGCGGGTCGAGCAGCAGCGCCTCGTCGTAGCCCTCATCGGTCGCTTCCATGTTGGCCAGAATCGAGTTGGTGTAGTTGCTCACCGCCTTGGCGTGGATCATGGTGATGTTCACATGGTGGCGCGTGAAGCTGCTGGTCTTGACGCGGATGCCGCGCTTCATGCCTTCTTCGCCCAGATACGCGCCCCAGGTCCAGGCAGCAACCATCAGGTGAATCTTGTTGCCCTTGGGGCTGACGCCGAGTTTTTCCGAGCCGATCCAAGTCAGCGGGCGGATGTAGCCGCTCTCTAAATGGTTCTCGCGCACCACGGCGAGCTGGGCGGCCATCACTTCCTGCGGCGTGAACGGGATTTTCATGCGCAGGATTTTGGCGCTGTTGAACAGGCGCTCGGTGTGCTCTTCGAGTCGGAAAATCGCCGTGCCGCCGTCGGGCATTTTGTAAGCGCGCACGCCTTCAAAAGCGCCGCAGCCATAGTGCAGCGTGTGGCTCAGCACATGGATTTTGGCGTCGCGCCAGTCAACCATCTGGCCGTCCATCCAGATTTTGCCGTCGCGGTCTGCCATCGAAGGGGTTGCTGGAGCCATGTGTGATCCTGTCATGAGTGTCGTAAAAGAAGATTTCAGTTCGGTCCCAAACCAAGCGAGACCCTTGCCCTGCATGCAGGCAGCTCGCACAGGCTGGGAAAACCTGAAATGTTAATTTTACGGTCAGCTACAGAGCCGCCTTGGCCCCATTGAAGAATTCTAAAGTTCCCCCAGCGTTCTCCTTCCCAAAAACCTCCCTACAACTTAGTCACAATTGAAACTTAAAATCACTAATTAGTAAATTAAGTTCTAATACGTTTCAATGCAAGGCGGGATGCGGTCCAGCCAGACTCTCAACAAGGTTCCACCGCGCACCGGAGAACTCTGCGGCGTACCGGCCATAAAAAACGGTTTGGGTTAGTTAGGAGCAATTTCGCTCGGATTTTTATAAAGGAATTTTTAGCATGACCGGAAAAACAAGCCAGCTCGCACTGGCAATCGCTGGATTGCTGATGATGGCAGGCAGCGCAATGGCGCAGTCCACAGCCACCGCAACGAGCACGGCCAATGCCACCGTCGTCGCTCCCATTGCCATCACGGCAGTCAATTCGCTGGAATTCGGCAAACTTATCCCATCGAATTACACGGCGACGATTGGACTTGACAACACCCGAAGTGACAGCGTGGCTAACAACTACGCAAAAGGCACCCTCCAGACCGCCACCTTTACGGTGACGGGCGAGCCTAGCTTCACTTATGTCATCGCACTTCCAGTCTCTGCTCTGATTGCCACGCCCTCAGGAACAGTTAAAACAATGACGGTTGACGCTTTTACAGTGGGTGCAGGTGCAAAGGGCACTGTTTTAAGTTCAATTGGAACGCTTGACGGTTCAGGTAACGGAGATCTGAACGTGGGTGCCAAGCTCACTGTCAATACCAGTCAAGCTCCTGGGGCTTACACCGGAACTTACCCAGTGACCGTCACCTACAACTAATTCATTGCTAGCCAGGCACCTCCCCTGCGGCGGCTCATGCAAACCGTTTTAGCATGTTTTGTCCGCAGAAATTGCTAGGACGGTTTATGCTTGGGGCCGCTGATCTCGTGCCAATACAGTTTTTTCAGCCCCATGCCTTACGCCTGCTTCCGAGCTGCTTACCTGCCGCAGCACTAGTGACTGCGGCCTGCCTCTTCAAGGCTCCGACTGCACAGGCGCAAACCCTTGCCAGCACGGTAGGCTTGTCCTTCGGTGCCTTTATCGCTGGCACAGGGGGAACTGTCACCGTGAATGCAAATGGCTGGCGCAGCAAGACCGGCGGCGCGGCCCTGATTGGGCAAGCCAGCAGCACGGCAGCACAATTTTTCGTCCAGGGTACGGCGGCGGCAACCTATGCCATCACCTTGCCTGCCGATGGAAGCGTCACCTTGATGGATACAAGCGGCCACAGCATGGCGCTCAACGGGTTTGTCAGCTATCCCAGCGCCACAGGCACACTTTCGGGCGGTGGAATGCAGACGCTCAGCGTGGGTGCCACGCTGAGCGTGAATAATGCCCAGCCACGGGGCAGTTACAGCGGCTCGTTTCCCGTGACTGTGCATTACAACTAAAGCCCATGACCAGGGCCACCTTTTCAGACTTCAGAAAGTTCAGAGTTTTCATGATGCGTTTTTTGCCTTTCTTGCTGTCCATCCGAACCGGGCTGATGGCCTTGGCTTTGTGTTTGGGTGCCCCGCTGGTATGGGCCGACCTGACCCTGTATCCGACCCGCATCGTCCTGGAAAAAAACCAGCGTGCAGCACAAGTCGAACTCATGAACAACAGCACCGCACCCGAGACCTACCGCATCACGCTGGTGAACCTCCGCATGAGCGAGACCGGCGAATTCATCTCCATTGAAACCCCAGGCCCTGGCGATCAGTTTGCCGACGCGTTCCTGCGCTACTCGCCCAAGCAGGTCACCGTGCCGCCCGGCGGCTCACAAACCGTGCGCATACTGGTGCGCAAGCCCGCCGATCTGGCGCCTGGCGAATACCGTTCGCACCTAGTATTTAACCGCGTCGCCGACACCACCAGCGCCAGCAGCATCGACCAGACCCGCAACCCCGACGACAAGACCATTGGCGTGACCCTCACGGCGCTGGTCGGCGCCTCCATGCCCATCATCATTCGGCACCGGGACACGCAAGCCAGCGTCACGCTGTCTGACCTAGCGCTGCGTCCGGCAGGACGTGAATCGGGGGCGGCACTGGATTTTCAGATCAACCGCAGCGGCACCCGCTCGGTGTATGGCGACCTGTCAATCACCTTTACTCCCAAGGCAGGCAAGCCCGTCGATCTGTCCCAAGCCAACGCCCTAGCGGTCTATACGCCCAATGCCCTGCGCCGCGTGCGCATGCCGCTGCAAGTACCGCCGGGCACGGTGCTGACGGGCGGCACCTTGAGCCTGAGCTACCGCGAACGCCCGGAAGCCGGTGGCAAGACGATGGCAGAAGCTAATCTAGCCTTGCCCTAAGCGTTTGACGAGCGCTGCTTCAAGCCGCAGCCATGCTGCCAATGCCCCCCTTCCTGCCTCATTGCTTGGCGGTGACTCTGTGCTTGGCACTAGCGGCACCAGCGTGGGCGCAACCAGCGACAAGCCCCGCCGCCAGTTTGAGCACAAAGCCAGCAAGTCCCGATAACCAAGCCAACCTGCTGATTCTGGAGGTGCAGCTCGATAGTTTCGTCCTGTCCGACGGCTTGAGCGCCTACCAGGATGGCCCACAGATTCTGCTGCCCCTGGGAGAACTAGCCCGTTTGCTGACGCTGGCCATCAGCGTGCAGCCCAAAGCGGGCAGCGCCAGCGGCTATGTGCTGCGCGAAGATCAGACATTCGAACTGAATGTCGCCCAATCGCTGGTGAGTCTTGCGGGCCATGAGGTGCGGTTTGAAACGAAACACGCCCGCGTCATAGACGACGAGATTTATGTGAACAGCGAGCTGCTCTCACACTGGCTGCCGATTGACTTTGACCTGAACATGTCAGCCCTGCAATTGCAGGTCAAGCCACGAGAAAAGCTCCCGCTGCAAGAGCGCTTGGAGCGCGAGCGCGCCGCCAGTCGGCTGGGCAACGCCAGGCCCAGCCGACTGGCCGACCCCGGCTATCCGCGCGTGATAGCGCCCTACCAGTGGATTGACCGGCCTTTTATTGACCAGACCTTTGGCTCCAGCGTACAAACCACGCCCGGTGCTCGCCAGCTCAGCGCCGCCTCCACCACCTACCTGACCACCGACATGCTGGGCATGGAGGGCGCGGCCTACATCAGCAGCAGCCGCGACAAGCCCGCCCCCGACTGGCGCATGACGCTGGGCCGCAACGACCCAGATGCTGGCTTGCTCGGGCCGCTCCATGCGCGCTCTTTGGTCGTGGGCAACATCTCCATGCCCAGCATCGCCAACGTGATGAGCACCAGCGGCAGCGGCCGAGGCATCGCCATCAGCAACCGTCCCCTGGACCAGCCCACCAGCTTTGACCGCCAAAGCCTGCGCGGCGATCTGCCGCCGGGCTGGGATGTGACGCTGTACTACAACGACGCCTTGGTGGGCTTTCAGGCCTCCCGCGCTGACGGGCAATATGCCTTTGACGACTTGCCGCTGTCATTTGGCCGCAACGAATTTTTGCTACTCTTCAACGGCCCGCTGGGCCAGATGCGCAGCGAGCGCAAGAGTTTTTTACTGGACCAGTCCATTGTCAAGCCGGGTGAATTCCTCTACGCCCTGACCGAGCACCATGCCGACATCGGCGGTGTGCGCAGTGCAGCCCAACTCGATTGGGGGCTGACCAAGACGCTGGCGGGCAGTGCCGGGCTCGTCCGCATGCCCCGTCCGGTAAGCGGCCAGAGCGATGCCGAAGAGCGCAGGTATGCACAACTGGGACTGCGCGGCTTCTGGAACTGGGCCATCGTGACGTCCGAGCTGACCTTTGCTCAGAGCGGTGGCATGCTCGCCGAGCTGGGCCTGAAAACCCGGCTTGGAAACTACGCCGTGGACTTCCTGCACACGCAGCGCAAGGGCGACTTTGACAGCGATATATTCAGCGCCGCTGGCGACCCCGTCAGGATGCGCGACAAGCTGCGGGTGCAGGGCACGCTGGCGCCAACCGACCTGCCCCGGCTGCCTATCGCTCTGGAAGCCCAGCGTGAGGTGCTGGCATCCGGCGCGACCAACGCCACCGTGTCCGGGCGGCTGTCTGCGATGCTGGCGGGCAGCTCCTTCACCAACAGCCTCAACTGGCAACGCACCGGCGGTGCCAGCGCCAGCAGCGGCAACCTGCAACTGAGCCGGCGCGTGGCCGACATGGGACTGAGCGGGCAACTGGATTATTCGCTCAGGCCCGAGGCGCACCTGGGCGCCTTGGCGCTGACAGCCGACCGCACCTTGGCCAGCGGTTACCGGGTCAACACGGGTTTCCTGCGCACGTTTTCCAGTGGAACGACCCTGGTTTCAGGGGGCTTTAGCAAGAATTTCGGCCGCTTTGCCATCGCGCTAAGCGCCAGCTATTCGAGTCAACATGAACTAGCCTTGGGCCTGCAGCTGTTTATCGCACTGGGCCATGAACCGCGCACCGGCCAGTGGTTCAGCAGCGCGCTGCCTATGGCTGGCATGGGTGCGGTATCGGCCCGCGCCTTCGTGGACCGCAACCTTAACGGCATACGTGACCCGGATGAGGAACTGGTACCCAACGCAGGCTTCATCCTCAACAGCGGCAGTTACCACCCGACTCACTCTGCCGAGGACGGCACCGCCTTTCTGGATCGGCTGACGCCGGGAAGCTACGTTGACATTGCACTGGATCCCGCCACGCTCGAAGACCCTCTCTGGAAACCACGGACCGAGGGCGTGCGTGTACTGCCACGCCCAGGCCGGGTGCAAATGCTGGAGTTTCCCGTGGTATCGACCAGCGAGGTAGATGGCACGGTGTATCTGACAGGAAAGAGCAGCCGACGCGGCATTGGCGATGCCGTGGTCGAGCTGGTAAATGACCAGGGCGCCGTGGTGATGAGTACGCCCAGTTCATCAGATGGTTTTTATCTGTTGCGCCAGGTCATGCCAGGGCGCTACACACTGAGAATTTCGCCAGCGCAGACGGCCAAACTGGCGCTGGAATCCACCCGGAACCGGCCTATTGAGGTGATGCCCGATGGCGACTTCATCAACGGACAGGATCTGGAATTGACACCCGCCAAGCCCTGAGTTGCAGCCTGCGCTGCAGCCCGCCTGCCGCCCAAACCCGTGCTGAGCCAGCTTGCCGCCCGGCTCAAGCCAGGCTGCGCACGACTTCCAGCGCTTCTTCGATGCGATCCACCGCGTGAATCGTCAGGCCTTCAATCGGCTTTTTCGGCGCGTTCGCCTTGGGCACGACGGCGACGCTGAAACCCAGTTTGGCCGCTTCTTTCAGCCGCTCCTGGCCGCGTGGCGCGGGCCGCACTTCGCCCGCGAGGCCGACTTCGCCAAATGCAATAAACCCCTTGGGCAGCGCCCGCCCGCGCAGGCTGGAGGTAATCGCCAGCATCACCGCCAAGTCTGCCGCCGGTTCGCTGATGCGCACGCCGCCGACGGCGTTGACAAACACGTCCTGATCCATGCAGGCGACGCCCGCGTGGCGGTGCAGCACGGCCAGCAGCATGGCGAGGCGGTCTTTGTCCAGCCCGACGCTCAGGCGGCGCGGGCTGGGGCCGCCGTTATCGACCAGCGCCTGAATCTCGACCAGCAGCGGGCGCGTGCCCTCTAAAGTGACCATCACGCAGCTGCCCGGCACCGGCTCGCTGTGCTGGCTCAGGAAAATCGCGCTCGGGTTGCTCACGCCTTTCAAGCCCTTTTCGGTCATGGCAAACACGCCGATTTCATTGACCGCGCCGAAGCGGTTTTTAATCGCCCGCACCAGCCGAAAGCTCGAATGCGTGTCGCCCTCGAAATACAGCACGGTATCGACCATATGCTCCAGCACACGCGGCCCGGCGAGCGCGCCCTCTTTCGTGACGTGGCCAACCAGCACGATACACACGCCGCTGGCCTTGGCCGAGCGCGTCAGGTGCGCCGCGCATTCGCGCACCTGCGCCACCGAACCCGGCGCGGACGTGAGCTGATCCGAATACACCGTTTGAATCGAGTCGATGACGGCAATCGCCGGTTGCGTCGCGTCCAGCGTGGCGAGGATTTTGTCGAGCTGGATTTCGGCCATCACTTTGACTTGCGAGCCGTCCAGCCCGAGGCGGCGCGCCCGCAGTGCGACCTGCGCGCCGCTTTCCTCGCCGGTGACGTAGAGCGTGGACAGACCGGCGCGCTGCAGCGAGTCCAGCGCCTGCAGCAGCAGCGTCGATTTGCCGATGCCCGGATCGCCGCCGATCAGCACCACGCCGCCCTCGACGATGCCGCCGCCGAGCACGCGGTCCAGCTCCTCGTGGCCGGTCGGCGTGCGCGTCATGTCGGTGGCTTCGATGTCGGCCAGCGCGGTGACTTCGCAGGCCTTGGCCAGCGACTGGAATTGCGGGCTGTAGCGGTTTTTCGGGACGGCGGCGCTCTCGGCGACGGACTCGATGAGCGTGTTCCAGGCGTTGCACGCCGGGCACTTGCCCAGCCACTTGGGGCTGGTGCCGCCGCATTCGGTGCAGGTGTAAATCGTTTTTTCTTTGGCCATGCGGGGAATATAGCGGCCACGGCCCTTCAGTCCGTTGAGACTTCACGGCACCAAGGCCATCAAGGACTCCAGCGGCGCTTCAGATACCTGCTTTGCACAGCAAACAATTGTGCTAATCCGTCACAATTTGTTCTATCATCCATCGGCCTTCAAAGCTGCTGAAATACCGGTTTCAACCCCGGAAAAAGTCGCTGGCAAGCGGGACTCTAAGCGGTGAAACTACTTCACTGTCAATGCGTTGATTATTTCAGCAGCCTGTCATGCAGCAGGCTCATGGTGATACTTTCAACGAATCATTTATCAAGAGAATTTATGAACATCGACATCGAAAAATTGGATGCACTGACGCAAGAACTGAAAACCACACTGAAAGAGGGACTGCTTTCGACCGATATTTTTGACCGCACCACCGGCCTGTCTCTGGCCAGTTTCAACCCGCAGCCCACCGCAGCGGCCCTGTTCACCGAAGTGACCAATGTGATCACCAGCACGCTGGCCGATTCGGGTCTGCCCAACCTCAAACGCTACTACCTGCTGGATCTGGACAACGACCACAGCGTGATGGTGATTCGCCACGGCAGCGACCTGCTGCAAGGCATTTTGATGAATTCGCAAAAGGTCAACATCGGTATTTTGCTGTCCGTGGCCCTGCCCAAAATGCTCGCAGGGATCGAAAAAGCCCGCACGTAAAACCAATGGCTATCCACAGATTTGGAGTCTGGTCACCACACCGGGATTCCAACTCGGTGCGGTCTTTCAAGGCCGCACTCAGCTTTCGACCCGAGCCTTGGAAGTGGTATGAGAATAAAGAAAAAGCCTCTTGGTGGGTGATTGATGGCACGCTGATCACGCTAAGCGGCCTGAGCGATGCGCTTTTGCAGCAGAAAAAATACGGCCCAATTGAAGCCTTGGTTCTGGCGCCCACCTGGAACTATATTGAAGACCCGGTCTGGACTTTCTTCAAGACACCCTTGAACGTCAAGCTTCTCTATGGATGGATTGACCGCTGCCTTCAGCGAGACTTTCCTGCTGCCGCCGCAGCATCCACTGCGCCTGCCGCCATCTTGCTCAAGCGGCGGATTAGACTCAAACGCTGGCCCAATTTGCCCTACTACACGGCCAGCAGCAGCCAAGCTGACGCTGTCTCCATGACGCTGGCCTGCGCCAAGCTACTGGAAAACTGGGTCCGCTATGAAGAAGCAGCCGCCATTGCGGAGAATACAGTTTTATTCAACACCATCCTAATCGACGCCCAGCGTCATGGAATTTTGGAAATCAGCGAGCCCGAGCCTGAACCGGCCCGAGCATCCGCCCTGGCCCCCAGCACCCCGATGACAGCAAATCCCGAAAAAACCGATGCATGGTCGCTGGTTAAACGGCTGCTCAAAAAATTCACATGAACCTTCCTCTTAAAGTTGTTCTGGGCCACACCACATCCCAGCAGGTGGTTTTCGTCGGGCCTTTCGGCGTGGGCAAAACTACGGCCCTGCGCATGGTCTCAGACATTCCGGTGGTCAACACCGACGTGCTCAGCAGTGAAGCCCTCGCCGACGCCCGCCTGCCGGGCAAGACCCACACCACCATCGGCTTTGACTATGGCGAGTGGAACTTTGCCGATGGCAGCCGGGTCTCGCTGGTGGGCATTCCGGGGCAAGAGCGTTTCAAGGTGATGTGGGATGTGATGCTGCCGCGCAGCTCGGCCATCGTGCTGTGGCTGCACGGCGACCGCGACGACCAGATGGCCGAATGCGCCAAATGGCTCGAAGCGCTAGCCGAGCGCAAGGTCATCTCCCGCCTAGCCGTGGCCGTCACCCGCGTGCCGGACGGCCAGACCGAGCAGGCGCTGACCCCCTACCGCGAGCTGATCAGCCGCTACCACCCGCTGGCACCCGTGATAACCGCCGACCCCCGGAACAAATCTGATGTGCTGCAAGCCATCATCATGGCCTTGAGCAGCCCCCGGCACGACGCTTGAGTGTGCCCGTCAACAGCCCGACTGTTTGTGCCCCTGGCGATGCTTTTTTTCACCCATTTACGACTTTTATTAACTCATAAGCAGTGGCACATGGACTCCCTTTCAATTGGACAGCGTTTTTCCCCCTGCATTGAGAAAATGGCCAGCCGGATTCCGCAACTGCACTGCGCCATGCTGTGTACGCCGGACGGGTTCAACCTGTGCTCCGTCGGTCTGGATGAAGACCAGGTCGGCAAAATGGCCGCGCTGAGCAGCTCGCTGTTCTCGGTGGGCGATGCGGCCATTGATGGCCTGCGCCTGAACGACGAGACGGCCGAAACCTTTATCAGCCTCGACGACGCGCCGCAAGCGGCGCTGAACTACCTAACGCTCGAAGCGCGCGGCCTGCAGATCGTCACCACCCAAATCATCCGCCCGGCGGGCAACTTTATCCTGATGGCCGCTTCCCGCGCCTCGCTGGGCGTTGTGCTGGTAGGCGTCAAGGCCACGGTCGCAGACATTCAAAAACTGCTCTGAGGACGATTTCAGTTACACCGCATCACGCAGCAGCAAAGCCTGGCTGTAGCGCAAAAATTCGTCCAGATGCTTTTGAATGATCGCCACCGTGATTGGTAGCTGCAGGCTCTGGTAGTCGTGGACCGCGATATTGCGAAAGCCGACCATGCGCTTGAGGCCGTCGGCCAGCGCCGCCTCCACCCAACCGCCCTGCGCCAGCAGCGCGAACACGTCGCGGGCGCTTTGCGGCACGCCCAGCTTTTCACGACGAATCAAGTGCTGGCCCATGTCCAGCGCCGCTTCGCAGGCGCGCTGGATGTTCAGGATGGCCGCATCCTGGCGCGTAAAGTCGGTGGCAAAGGTGGCCGGGTCGCGCTCATACTCCTCGCGCGCCCGCCTCACGCAGCGCTCTATGGTGGCGGCCTTATTGATCAGCACGTCATCGGCCATAAACCGTTCCCCTTTTTTGAATGTCGTCCAGCAGGCCCGCACGGGCGGTATCGAACGCGGTTTTTTCACTCAGGATGGCGGCCTCGTACAGGGCGGCCTGCGCATCTTTGGCCCAGCAGCACTGGCCGGTGGTAATGATCTGGTATTGCATCACGGTGGAAGCCGCACGCAAGTCGAGCAAATCCACCGGGCAGCCCGCCAGATCCGCCAGATCGCCGGCCAGCGCCCACAACGCCAGCGGCTCGGCATAACCGGCCACCAGCACCGCCAGGTCCAGATCACTGTCCGGCCCCGCCGTCCCTTGGGCGCGGCTGCCAAAGGCATAAATCGCCAACAGGCCGGGCACCCGACTTTGCAGCGCCTCAATCATCGCCTGGCAGTTCATGCGGCCAGCGGCGCAAACGGCACGCGCGGCGCCACCGCGCACATCAGCTCGTAGCCGACGGTGCCGCCCGCCTGCGCCACCTCGTCAATCGGCAGCACGGCGCCGTTTCTGGCGCAGCCCCAAAGCGTGACCTCGCTGCCGATGCGCGCCTGCGGCACCGGCGTCAAATCGACCGTCACCATGTCCATGCTGACGCGCCCGACCATGCGGGTACGCACGCCGTTCACCAGCATCGGCGTGCCGGTGCTGCAGTGGCGCGGGTAGCCGTCGGCGTAACCGCAGGCGACCACGCCGATGCGCATCGCCTGCTCGGCGACAAAGGTCGAGCCGTAGCCGACCGTCTCGCCCGCCGCCAGTTGCTGGATGCCGATCAGCTTGGACGCCAGCGTCATCGTCGGCAGCAAGCCCCAGTCGGCGGCGCTGTGTTCGGGAAAATCCGGCGCGCTGCCGTACAGAACAATGCCGGGGCGCACCCAGTCCGAGCGTCCGGCCATTGTCTGGCCGTGGCGCAAGATGGCCGCGCTGTTGCTCAACGTGCGCTCGCCGGGCAGGTCGTGCGTGACCGCTTCAAAGCGCGCCAGCTGGGCTGAAATGCCCTTGGCGCCGTCAGCATCGGGGAAATGCTGCATCAGCGAAATCTCCTCGACCTGCGGCAGCGCGTTGAGCCGCGTCCAGGCGGCGCGAAAGCGCTCGGGCTTGAAGCCAAGCCGGTTCATGCCGGTGTTCATTTTTAAAAACACGCGGTGCCCCAACTGGGTTTTGTGCGCGGCCAGCCAGTCGATCTGCTCGTTGCAATGAATCGCGTGCCACAGGCCGAGGCGCGAGCACAGTTCCAGATCGCGTGGCTCAAAACAGCCTTCGAGCAACAAAATTGGCCCGCGCCAGTCGAGGGCGCGCAGCCGCCGGGCTTCGTCAAAATCGAGCAGCGCAAAGCCGTCGGCGCTGCGCAGCGCGTCAAAAACGCGCTCGATGCCGTGGCCGTAGGCGTTGGCTTTGACGACGGCCCAGACACGCGCGTCGGGGGCGCTGACGCGCACGCGCTCTAGGTTGTGACTCAGGGCGGCGGGATGAACGGTGGCGAGAATGGGACGGGGCATGGGCAATCGTTGGAGAGGAAACGGCACGCTGGGCTGCGGCCATCAAGTTAACAAAGCAGCTCTACGGGTCTTCCCCTGATTTTGACACCGGCCCCCATGCTATAAACGTCGATTCTTTGGAGACATTCACCTGTATTTTCAGCCATCAGATCAACTGATGGATTTTTTTCGGTGACTAATACAGTTAAATGAAGCGCGGTTTTTACACCATCATGGCAGCCCAGTTTTTCAGCTCTCTGGCTGATAACGCGCTATTTGTCACCGCTGTCGAGCTTCTCAAGACCAGCGGCGCGCCCAAGTGGCAACCAGCGGCGCTGGTGCCGATGTTTGCGCTGTTTTACGTGCTGCTGGCGCCGTTTGTCGGCGCCTATGCCGACGCCCGGCCCAAGGGAAACGTGATGTTTGCCAGCAACGCCATCAAGGTCGTCGGCTGCCTGATGATGCTGTTTGGCTCACATCCGCTGCTGGCTTACGCCATTGTCGGGCTGGGTGCGGCGGCTTATTCACCCGCCAAATACGGCATCCTGACCGAGCTACTGCCCGCCTCGCAGCTGGTCAAGGCGAACGGCTGGATCGAGGGGCTGACGATTTCGTCGATCATTCTGGGCGTGCTGCTAGGCGGCCAGTTGGTGGGGCGGACGGTTTCCGGCTACCTGCTGGCGTTTGACTTTCCCTTCATCGACACCGGCATCAGCACCGCACCCGAAGCGGCCATTTCGGTGCTGATTTTGTTCTATATGGTGGCCGCCTGGTTCAACACCCGCATCCCCAACACGGGTGTGGAAATGCGCCCGATGCCACTGAATAAGTTTGAGCTGCTCCCCGATTTCTGGAACTGCAACGCCGCGCTGTGGCGCGACAAGTTGGGCCAGATTTCGCTGGCCACGACGACGCTGTTCTGGGGCGTGTCGGGCAATCTGCGCTACATCGTGCTGGCCTGGAGCGCGGCGGCGCTGGGCTACAACACGACGCAAGCCTCGTCGCTGGTCGGCGTGGTGGCCATTGGCACGGCGGCGGGCGCCATTTTGGCCTCGCTGCGCATGCGGCTAGACCAAGCCACGCGCGTCATGCCGCTGGGCATTGCGATGGGCCTGCTGGTGATCGGCATGAACTTCATCAGCAGTGTCTGGGTGGCTGTGCCGTTTTTGATCCTGCTCGGCGGCCTGGGCGGCTTTCTGGTCGTGCCCATGAACGCGCTGCTGCAGCACCGGGGCCACAAGCTGATGGGCGCGGGCCGCTCGATTGCGGTGCAGAACTTCAACGAGCAGGCCTGCATTTTGAGCCTGGGCGCGCTCTACAGCCTGTCCACTGGCATGGGGCTGTCGGCCTTTGGCGCGATCACCTGCTTTGGCGTGGTGGTGACCGGATTCATGTGGCTGATCCAGCGCTGGCACTGCCGTAACGCGGTCAAGCACAAGGTGCAGCTCGATCACCTGATGGGCATCGCCCGCAACGACAAGTCGCACTAATGGCAGCGCAAATGATGAACAACGCGGCCAGTGGCCACACAGCGACGCTAGCAGCGGGCGCGCTGGTGATGAGTGCGCTGGTCTGGGGCGTGTCGTGGTGGCCGTTTCGCCAACTTCAGGGTTATGGGCTGCATCCGCTGTGGGTCACGGCGGTGATGTATTTGCTGATTTCGGCGGGTTTGCTGCTGGTGCATTTCAAGGCCTGGGACGGTCTGCTGGCTTGCCCGCCGCTGTGGTGGCTGGGCCTGACGGCGGGGCTGACCAATGTCGGCTTCAACTGGGCAGTGACCGTCGGCGACGTGGTGCGCGTGGTGCTGCTGTTTTACCTGATGCCGGCCTGGTCGGTGCTGGTCGCCTGGCTGATGCTGGGCGAAAAGCCCACCGCCGCGTCGCTGCTGCGCTTGGCGCTGGCCATGAGCGGCGTGCTGGTGGTGCTCAAAACGCCAGAAGTCGCCTGGCCAGTGCCGCAGGGCGTGGCCGATTGGCTGGCGCTGGGCGGCGGCCTGAGCTTTGCCATCACCAACGCGCTGCTGCGCCAATACGGCGACACGCCCGGCAGCTCGCGCATGCTGGCGATGTTTGGCGGCAGCGGTTTGATGGCGGTGGGTGCCGCGCTGGCAGGCATGTCGCTGCAGGGTATGCCCGGCCCGGCACTGGAAGCTGCCGGTCTGCCAGTGCTGATCGGCCTGAGTCTGGCTTTTGTCGCCAGCAACGCAGCCCTGCAATACGGCGCTGCCAAGCTGACCGCAGGCACAACCGCGATTGTGATGCTGACCGAAATCCTCTTTGCCAGTGCGTCATCGGCGGCGCTGGGCGCCGCCCAGTTCAGCCAACGCACGCTGATTGGCGGGGGATTGATCGTGCTGGCCGCCGCGCTGGCCGCGCTGGCCTCACCAGACGAATCGGCGCCAGCGAGCGCAAAATCGCCTTGATCCGCGTTTGAGCCGCGCTGCGCTATCCGTGCAGCGCCACAATGGACTTCAGGAGCCAAGCATGACCCCCACGGTTTACGACTTCAGCGCCCACCAAATCGACGGCCAGGAGATCGCCCTGTCGCAGCTGCGGGGCCGGGTCTTACTGATCGTCAACACGGCCAGCCAGTGCGGTTTGACGCCCCAGTTCGGCGGCCTGCAGACGCTGCATAAAGCTTACGCCGCGCAAGGCCTGAGTGTGCTGGGCTTTCCGTGCAACCAGTTTGGCGCGCAAGACCCCGGCGCCGACAGCGCCATCGCCAGCTTCTGCCAGCGCAACTACGGCGTGGATTTTCCGATGATGGCCAAAATCGACGTCAACGGCCCCGCCGCCGATCCGCTCTACCGCTGGCTGAAGGCCCAAGCGCCCGGCTTGCTAGGTAGCCAGGCGATCAAATGGAACTTCACCAAATTCCTCGTCGGACGCGATGGCCAGGTCATCCGGCGCTACGCCCCGCTGCACAAGCCCGCCAGCCTGACCGAGGACATCGAGGCGGCGCTGTCAAGGGTCTGAGCAGGCAGGCTAACCCTGATTGACTCACCTATTTTTACGGCCTAACCTGTTTCACTGGAAATACAACTCTTACAGGAACGCCATCTTGCACTCCCCATCCAAAACCCTTCCTCTTCTTTCAAGCCTGTGCGCAGTTGTACTGGCCCTGAACAGCCCCGTTGCCCAAGCCGTTGATGCGGGCGTCACCGACACCGAAATCCGCATCGGCGCATCAGCCGTGCTGACCGGCCCGCTAGGGCCGCAAACCCTGTCCTACGGCATCGGTGCCAAGCTCTACTTTGACTCGGTCAATGCCGCTGGCGGCGTCAACGGACGCAAAATTGTCTATACCCAAGTCGATGACGGCTTTGATGTACCGAGATCGGTAGAAAACAGCAAAAAACTGATTCAGGACGACAAGGTGTTCGTGCTGTTCCAGCCCACCGGCACCCCCCACACCACCGCCCTGCTGCCGCTGGCCACCGAAAGCAAGACGATTGTGTTCGGCCCAGTCACTGGCGCCACCACCCTGCGCGAAACCGCCAACCACTACCTGTTCCATGTGCGCGCTGGCTATGGCGACGAGGCCCAACGCATCGTGCAGCAGCTGCGCCAGCTCGGCTCACCGAAGACGGCTATCTTCTACCAAGACGACGGCTTTGGCAAAACACTGCTGGCCGAAGTCAAGCGCGCCGCCGAATCGCTCAAGCTGCCGATCATTGCCGAAGTCAAGGTTGATCCCAAAAACCCGGACTTCAAAGGCGCCGCCGAGCAGCTCGAAAAAGCCGGCCCCAAAGCCATCATCATGGGCACCGCTGGCGGGACGTTCTCCAGCCTGGTCAAGGCGGTGCAGGCGACTTCGCTGCGGCCCAACATCTACGGCTTCTCGGTGGCCAATGTTGATACCCTGAGCCGGGATCTGGGGCCGCAGGCGCGCGGCCTGGTGCTGGCCCAAATCATGCCGCCGGTCCGCAACAGCTCCTCCGTCATCGTCTCCGAATACCTGGGCCTGCTGCACGCCAAGGACGCCAAGGCCAAAGCCTCATCAGCCCAGTTTGAGGGCTTTGTGCATGCCAAGCTGCTGGTTCAGGGCTTCAAGGCCGCCGGTCCGAAGCTAAATACCGAGAGCTTCATCAGCGGCATGGAGAGCCTCGGCGAAGTGCGCTATGACAAGTTCACCGCCCGCTACAACCGGCAGTCGCACAACGGCGCCAGCTATGTCGAACTGGCCATCGTGGACAGCAACGGCGAACTGCGCTATTGACGGGCGCGCGGGCGGTTGGCCTCAAACGCCAGTTGCGGTTCTGTCGCCTTGCCAGTTGATGAGCGTGGTTGGGGCAGGAGCGGATGCCCGCGCCTCAAACAAAACGGATTTTTTCCTGTCAATGCATAAAACTGCTCCGCAAAAGACAGCCCATTGCAGCCCTCCCGCAGGAACTGGCTTTTGCGGATCATGAGTATCAACTCGGCCCCGGTCAGGACATTGGCGGCTGGCTTTTTCAAGCAAGGAAAACCCGGATCGCCCAGCGCTTGATCGCGAAATGATCGTCAAACACGCCGCGCTCTTGGTAATCATTTCCTCCAAGTGGCGGTAGTTGAGCCGATAGGCTGCATACCAGCGGATGCACACCAAGATGATGTCGATGGGAAAGCGCATTCCTTTGGCATCCAGCATCGCGTTGCATACCCGTCGTAAAAAATCTCGGTAGAAACGAGCAGGCGACACGATCACCCATGTGGCAGAACCCGCATTTGGCTACGGATGTGCTTGCTGAGGACAGAAGAGCCCAGGCGGCGTGATTGTCGTTCAGGCGAATTGATCAGCAGCAATTTCTGAAAAACTGACTGGAATTTGATCTCAGCTTCCGGGAAACTCCGTTATGATCGTTCGGCATAAAATAACAAGGGCTGATAAATGCTGAAAAAAATACTCATATTAGGCGCGGTGATCATTTTAGGAAAGACGGTGATAGAGACGGTGTCTGCCAAAAACACAGAGCAGAACATGACAAAGATCATGAAAGAGATAAATGAAAAATTGCCGCAGACAGTAGGCAATATGCGGATGGAAAAAGTTGATTATTCCAACCATGTCATTCGATACTCGGGAACAGTGCTTGGTGGGCAAGGACTGTCCGAAGGGATGAAGGACGACTTTCAGAAGCAAATGAAAATTGTCTATTGCCAGACAAAGGCATTTAAAAAAGCAAATATTGGCGTGGAATACTCCTTCAGATCGCTGATCATGAAAAATATCAACGATAAATTGAGTGATGAAACATGGGTGGCGAGTTTTCAGCCTGAGAATTGCACTTAAATCGCTTATTTCGGCCACAGCGCCCACAGCCGCAAGGGCTGGTTAAAGCGCGCCGCGAGCTGCCCGGCCTGCGCGCCGGTGCCCGCAAAATAATCAGCCCGCACCGCGCCGACGATGGCGCTGCCGGTGTCCTGCGCCAGCACCAGTTTTTCTAAACTGGCGGCGCTTCCCTTGGAGGCGAGCCAGACCGGCGTTCCATACGGAATGCTGGCCGGATCGACCGCAATCGAGCGCCCCGGCGTCAGCGCCACGCCCTGCGCGCCCTTGGGACCCAAACCGGCCTCAAAATCGCTGACGGCTTCTTCACGGAAAAAGATATAGCGCGGATTGCTCCAGAGCAGCTCCTGGACTCGCTGCGGGTTGGCCGCGACCCAGGCTTTGGTGGCGTCTGGCCAGGGGTTGATTTTGGTCACGCCCTGACTGAGCAGCCACTGGTTGACGCTGCGGTAAGGCTGGTCGTTGGAGCCAGCAAAGGCAATGCGCGCCATGTGCTGGGCGCCATTGGGCTCGCTGAACAGCAGCCGCCCCGACCCCTGAATGTGCAGCACCAGCGCGTCAATGGGGTCAGCGACCCAGGCGATTTCCCGGCCCTTCAGGGCTTCGCCCGCCTCCGGTAGCGTGTCGATTTCCTGCCGGGAAAACCACGGCTTGCGGCTCGCCAGCGTCGCAGGCAGGCGGTACAAAGGCACGCTGTAGCCCGCTTCCTGTTGTCGGCTGGCCTTGAGCACCGGCTCGTAATAGCTGGTCAGCAAGCCTTCGGCCACGCCCTGTTGACTCTCGATGCGGTAAGGCTGCAGGCGCTCCTGCATCCAGGCGCGCTGCTCCGGCCCTGAGGCAATGCTCAGGCGGCGCACTTCGCTGCACAGCGGCGCAAACACCGGCCCCGGATGCTCGCAGCTCTTGAGCCAGGCATTCCAGGCTTCAGGCAGCGAGTCCGCTTCAAAGCCGGGCAATTCAGACCAAGGCGCGGCCACCCAGCGACTTTTGACCTGGGCGCTGGACGGCAACGGTGGCGCCAAAACGCCCCCGCCGCCCAAAGGTGGCCTGGGCACGTTGGCACAGGAAGCCAGCAGCGCCGCCGTGGCGATAATGGAAATCAAGCGCCCCGAGGGCCGGGAGCGCCCAAGAACGGTCCCCGACTTGAAAGGAAATGCCATGAGCCTGTTATTGCTGGAGGCGCTAGGAGCACTGGTATTGCTGGTATTCATAGTGTGGTGGACGATGTTTTCGGGCCGGAAAAATGGCGAATTAAAAGACGATCCGCCAGCGGCAGACTGAGCAGTATCTGGGCCTAGGCGGGCGGGCGCTTGCGCTGTGTCAACGCGCGCGGCACGTCACAACACCCGATGGCTCAAAGCGGGCAGACGCTGGCGCATCTCCTGCTGGCGCGTGCCCAGCACCTCGCCGATGACCACGCCTGCGCCTTCGGCCTGCTCGGCCAGAATCCGGCCCCACGGATCGACCAGCATGCTGTGGCCCCATGTGCGCCTGCCGTTTTCGTGCGTGCCGCCCTGGGCGGCTGCCAGCACATAGGCTAGGTTTTCAATGGCCCGGGCGCGCAGCAGCACTTCCCAATGCGCCTGGCCGGTGGTGTAGGTGAAAGCGCTGGGCACCAGCAGCACATCGGCCTTCAGCGCGCGGTACAGCTCGGGAAAGCGCAGGTCGTAGCACACGCTCATGCCGATGGTGTACATATGGCCGTCGCGCGAGGCCAGTTCAAAGCGCACCGGCTCGGCGCCGGGTTCGAGCACGCGGGTTTCGTCGTACTCCTCCTCGCCCTGATTGAAGCGAAACAGGTGAATCTTGTCGTAGCGCGCCACGCATCGGCCCGAGGGCGCGTAGGCCAGCGAACAGTTGCGCGCCCGGCCCGCGTCCAACGTGGCCATCGGCAGCGTGCCGCCAACAATCCAGATGCCGAGCCGACGCGCCCAGTGGCTCAAGAAATCCTGCACTGCGCCGCGCCCAGCCGTCTCCTGGAGCCTGAGCTTGTCGCTGTCTTTCAGGCCCATCACGCCAAAGTACTCGGGCAGCACGGCCAGCTCGGCGCCCTGAGTTGCGGCCTGCTTGAGCAGCACGGCAGCGGCGTCAAGATTGGCCTGCAGCGTCAGGCCCGAGACCATTTGGATGGCAGCTATTTTCATGAGAAATTCTCCATTTAAGGGTTGCGGGCCTTGCCCTCTGGATCGGCATGGCGATCAATTTTCGTGATTTTCGGCTCCGACCAAGCCCCGTCAATCTGGAATTCCTGTGTCGCCGCCTCCGTCAGCGGGCGGCGCAAAAACATCTGGGCCAGAAAACTGCCCAAGCCGACCGCCGGATTGATGACGCCAGCAATCAAGGAAGCGGTTCCGGCATCGATTTCAGGCACCACCACCACACGCAAATTTTGGGTTTCACGCACGACATCGGCGCTGCCAGCCATCAACACGGCGGCATTGACGCCGCCCATCTGCAAATTATTCGTGTACGCCAGCCCCTGCTCAATGCTGACATCGCCGCGCACAAAGTCAAAGGCAAAGCCTTCGGAAAACACATCGCGAAAGTCCAGCGTTAGGCGCCGGGGCAGCGATTGCAAACTCAAAACGCCCAGCAATTTGGCCAGCCCCGGATCGGCTTTCATGAACTGGCCTGACTCTACATTGACATTGAACTGGCCGCTCAAGCTGGGGTAATTCGGGCTTAGCGGCGAGCCTATCCAAGCCACCTGGCCTTGAATCAGTCCCTTGCCCCGACGCAGCACGCCGTCCATGCCAAAGCGTTTGAGCAGCTCGCCGGAGTCGGCAATGTCAAGCCGGAAATTCATCACCGAGCGGCGGCGCCCGGACACCGGGCCGGTGCGCGGCCCGGCTTGGGCCAGCGCCAGCCAGTCACCGCTGGCGTTCAGCGTGGCTTCGGGCAGGCGCAGATTGAACTTGTTCAGATGCCAGTCGCGCACCCCGCCTTCGGCGCCGGGCACCGCCGAAGCGGCCCGGTTGACCGCGTCGATTTCGATGCGCCCGAGCTTGCGGCCACGCAGCGCCAGATCGTCCACGACGATGTCCAGCGCCGGGATGCTGGCGGGCGGCTCGTCGAGCAGGGTTTCGACCTCGGTGGCGGTCTCGGGCGCTAGGTTCAGGCGTGCGAGCCGGGCATAGACGCGGCCAGGGCCAGTCGGGCCACTCTGGCGGTAGTCGAGGTGGCCGCTCAGCTCGGTGGCGTCAATGTTGGCGCGCCAGTCCAACCCGTCGCGGTTGCCGCCCAACACCACTTGGTGCAGGCTGTGGCCCTGCACGCGCAGCTCGCCCACGCGCAGGGCCAGCACGGTGGGCCGGTAAGCGTCGGCCTGGCTGACGTCAAGCGCCCCAGCCGGCACGCTCGCCGACTGGCTTGAAGACGGCCCCGCGTCGGGGACATCGGCAAGGATTTTTTCCCACGCCTCGGCATCGAGCTGGGCCAGATGCAGGCTGGCCTGCACGCCGCTGTCAGGCAGCGGAACAGTTTCAGCCGCGCCCAGGCCGATGCCTAGGCTGCCCCGAATCACTCGGGGCGGCTCGGCGCTGAGATCGCGCTGGTAGCGTATCGCCGCCAGTGACCCGAGACTGAGCGACAACTCGTCCTGCAGCGGCTGGCTAGGTGCCAGCGACGTGGGTAGCAGCGCCCGCTCAAAGTGCAGCGGCAAGGCCGTTTGCGCCGCCTTGTTCAGCGGAAAAGGAAAATCCAGCGCCAGCCCCTGCAGACTGCTGCTGACCGACAGCTCGGCCACGCCGCGCCGAAACGCCAACGCCGCCGCATAAGCCGTGCTGCCGCTGGCGTGCCGGGCCAGACGTGCCAGCGGCCCCAGCTCTTTGGCCTGACGCAGGCCTTCGGCGCTGACTTGGCCCGCAATTTTGAAGGCCGCATCGGGCCTGTGTGCCGGGTCGGTGGCGAGCAGCGGCGCCGTGCCGCCATCAATACGCACCGCGCCACCAAACAGTGCCGCCTGCGCACCGGCCACCGCAAAGCCTTTTTCGTTGAAGGTCAGCACACCCTTGAGGCCGCCGAGCGCGGGCGCGTCCGGCGCAAACTTCACGTCATTGCCCGCCAGCGTGATCGCGCCGTCCACCCGCGAGGTGCTGATGGCGTGAATCGGCAGTTGCAGGCCAACGCGGTAGCTGGCGCTGCCGCTGGCCTGTGCCTGGGCCAGCGCCTGATCGGTCATCGCCGCCAGCGGCGAGTGGTTAACAAAGCCCAGCGCATCGCCAAGCGTGCCTTGAAGGTCCAGATTCACCGCAACCGTGGGCTCGTGCATCAAGTCGGCAATGCGCGCCTCGCCCTTGACGAGGCTCAAACCGGGCAAACCAGCCACCTTGCCGCTGACGCTGTTGACCTCCAGCGTGGCGCGGTTGAACACCAGCTCGCCATTGAGTTCGGTCAGCGCCGGCCAGGGCGCGGCGCCCGGCGGCTGCAGCGCGGGTGGCACATAAACAAAATGGCCGCCGCGCACCTGCGTCGAGACCCGGAATTCGCCCTGCGCCGGCGTGGCAAACGGCAGCTGCGCCAGCGGCCCCAGCACCGTGAATTTGACCTCGCTGAGCTGGCCCTGCTGCACGGCGTCGCGCACGTAGTTGCGCACCGCTGGCACCAGCACCAGCGGCAAGTAGCGGTGTACCTGGCGGGCGTCGCCCCGGCTCAGGCTGCCTTGCAGATCGAGCACGCCAGGAAAGCGCCGGTCCGGGTCGCTGCTGCCAGAGGGCGCAGCGGCGCTGTCGTCGGTGTGCCAGCGCACTTCGGCCTTGCCCTGCGCGTCGGCATTGGCAAACTGCAACTGGCGCAGTTGCACGGCGATTCTTCGGCCCGAGCGCGTCCACTGCGCCTGCGTGGACAGCTGATCGAGCGCCAGCCGGGGCTGCTCGAAAATGCCCGGCAGCTCCAGCGCGCCGTTGACGATGTTGATGCTCGCCTGACCGCCCGCCTCGGTGAGGTCAAAATCGACGCTGGCGCCGCTGATGCCGGGCTGACCGGGCTTGCCAGACACCGAGCCCGCAGGCGCAGGCAGCGCCGACACGCGCAGGCCACTGACCCGGCCTTTGGCGCCAACCTGGGTGGGCGCGTCCAGCGGACCTTGCCAGCGCGCTTCCAGCGTTTCGACCCGTCCCTGCGGTGCCAGCGCGGCCAGCCGCGCCTGAAGCGGCGGCGCCAGCGGCAGGCCGCTGGCAATTTTGGCCAGCGCGGCCAGATCGAGCTGGTCGGCGCTCAGTCGGCTCTGCTGCGCTGTGCCAGCGCCTGCGCGGGTGTGCGTCAGGGCCACATTGCCGCCCGGCCACTGCAGACCGTCAGCGGTGCGAAAGCGCAGTCCCTCGGTGTGCAACGCAAAGCCGCGTTCCTGCTCAATCGCCTCAATGCGCCCAGACAAGCTAGCAAAAGCCAGCGGCGCCAGTGACTCGCCCAGCCGGATGCTGACCGCCTGCAAGTCCAGATCAGCCAAAATGCCCACCAGCCTGCCCCGGTTGACATCGCCCCAGGCACGCAGCGCGCCTTGGCCTTGCATCAGCCCCACGCCGAGCGGCGACAGGCCCACGTATCGCTTCAGGTGGGAGACATCGACCCGGCTGAATTCTGTATAGAGCTGGCCGCTCCAGCCGTCAAAATCGCCCGCCCGCGCCAGCAGCTTGCGCTTGAAAATGCCGCGCAGGCTGAAACGCTCGCCCCACTCGGGCGATGGCGTCGCGTCCAGGCGCAACTGGTGGCGATGGTGGCCGTTTCGCATCACCGCATCGACCTGCGT
>Ga0302215_10000802_pt1 | contig 22963 bp, 9 predicted proteins | sample II_Fen_N3_1_FD_194580 | JGI IMG/M metagenome (GOLD analysis project Ga0302215, IMG submission 194580) | Peat permafrost microbial communities from Stordalen Mire near Abisko, Sweden - II_Fen_N3_1 | ecosystem: Environmental > Terrestrial > Soil > Wetlands > Permafrost | place: Sweden: Abisko... | reverse complement strand
ACTCGATTCAAATGTAAGAGCAGCATTACCTGAGGTAACAAATGCAGCCCCACCTTTTTCACCAGCATCAAGTGCACCAGCTATACCTGAGGTGTTTGATTTGATAACAGAATAGTAAAAGCGATGTTGTCCGTTACCTTCAATAAAGAAAGCTCCACCACGATCGTTAGGTGATGAATTTTCTTTAATAATGCAATGGTCGTAAGAAGATATGAAATCTCCGGCTATAAAAATTGCCCCACCTGTAGTGCCTGCTGTATTAGCACTAATTGTACAACCTATAAAATTGGCAACAGCAGGTCCTCCTGTAGCTGGATTTGCAAGATATAAAGCACCACCTCTACCGGCTGTTTTATTTCCATCAAATATACAATTACGAAACTCGGTTGTTCCGTTTAAAATACGTCCCACGCCACCATCATCACCAACCGTGATATTGTTAGCTCCATAAAATCCTAAATTAAGAAATTGTAATTTAGCACCTTCAATCACTTCGGGTGAAAATTCAAAAAATTTGATAGATACACCTGCAGGTGCTTCGAATCCAGTCTCAATCGGATCAGTACCAACAAACGTTACATTTTTGTTAATCGTAACTGTAGCACTCATTTCAATAAATCCGTTAATAACCAGTTCATCTCCGGTATTAGCCAGAGCCAAGGCTGCTGCCAGATCGGCATCCGTTCCGGAAACCTGAATTTGTGCGGCATTCACATTCATTGCAAAAAATACCAACAGAGCTACTGTCGATGCTTTTAAATAGTAAATTGCTTTCATAAAGATTAAATTTAAAATTGATTTATACTAAAATAATTATTAAAAAATTGTTTTAAAATTGTTTTAAAATTTATAAACACATAGCACACACCAATATTTCAAAACCTGATTTGTGCGCTATGTGGTTTATAGGTAGTTTATTTATTTAATTTTGAAAAAGTCCTTTGTGTATTTCAGATAATCATGCCCGTATTCTTTTGTCGGTTCCAGTGAAATACCGTTATTGAAGCTATTCCAGTTGTACACAATAACTATGCGACTCGGGTTTGAACCGGCAATTCGCTTGGCTACATTTGCAAATTCCTGATAAGGATTCTTTTTTACATTTGAAAAATTGTATTTAAGTCCCGTCGAGTCAGCGCTCATAACATAAGCCGTTTTGGTTTCTTCCTTCCACCTTGGAAGGAGGTACGTGTTTGATAATGGGTCGTTCACCAGATTATCGAAAGATGGCATAATGGTAGGAATGTACTCTTTTCCAAGGGGTAGCATGCGTTGTTGCCAGTAATGATAGTTGTAATCGGTAAACGAATAGATTCCATCGTTGCGATCTTTTGTATCTGCCGAAATATCCGTAATAAAAAATGCATCGAAAGCCCGAATAGAATCGGGTACCACAAAACCATCCGCTATCGCACCGCTATAACCGTTTTTGGCAAGATATCCCCAGCGTTCGGGCGAAGTTAAACGTCCAGGCAATTCAGCCATAAACCACACATTGCGGTTCACAGAGTTACGCAACCATTCGGTAAGACCAAGGGCGCTCTTTACATGTCCGGTGTTGGTAAAGTTGGTGAAAACCATAACCGGTTTGCCATCATCGCGTTTCTTGTAACCAAAGTTGTGCATCATTATATTCTGATACACGGAATCAAAGTCCATTTTCAATGAATCCATCCAAGGTTTGTAATTTCCGTTGGCATCTTTTTCCATTAACGAGTCGCCAAGTTTTTTCGGAAAACGGTAACCCGGGTCAAAACGAATCACTACTTTCGGAAGACTGTTGTCAGCATTCCACATTTCTTCCCAACGCGAGAGAATCGTATCGTTGTAACCTCGTCCACCCCAACTCACGATAAAGAAATCGATACCTGCTTCTTTCCCCCATTCCAAATGCTGGTGGAGCACTTCGGCATCAGCTTTAATATCATATTCTCCCAACAAGGGATTTCCGGTATAGAGTAAATGACCCGGATTAGCACCTGTATTCCACCAGGCATTATTCACCTTATCCCGATAGGTTACATCGTAAGGTACTCCCACCACATAATCAACCGTTACCGGAACCTCCGGAATATCATAAAAATATTCATCCTTTGGAAAAACATATCCTACCGGTTTGTCCACACATCCAACGGTTGCGAACATCAGAACCAATGAACTTGCTATATATATTATCTTCTTCATACGAAATTATATTAAAAGTTTACAAACGGAAAGTTTACAAACGGATTGTTTTCATCTCTGTTTTTAGTTTGATTTGGAATATCATACGGGAAAGCTTTTAAAGCAATAGCACCATAGTTTGAGGCATGAAGCCCATCATTATCTTTGGCAAAAATCAACCGATACGTAATCTGGTCCTGCTGTCCTTTGGGTGCATTGCCTTTATCGAGTAAATAATTATCGATAGCTTTAAAAGTTTCCGTTTTGTTGATAATGCGTTCGTTACCCGGATAAATTAAACGTTCGGGAGTAAATGCCCAACGGCTGTTTACATAACCATTGTTCAGGTCTGCTCCAAAGTGCGGTTTAAACTTAAGAATCTCTGTTCTTCTGAGTAAAGTCCAAATGTCGATATTCCGGCTGAACAGCGAAATCCAGTGTTGTACAATAATGCGCTTGTAATTATCTTCCTGACCTCCAAGATAACAATTTACAAAACCACCCAGATAATCCTTGCTAAAACTACCCCATTTTTTACTTGTTCCTGTTCCAACCGCAGTCGTATCGGAAGGCGTACTCCATTTAATACCCTTACTGTCTTTATATGTTTTTACAGTTGTTCCTGTTTTTCCGTATTTGGCACAACGGGCGTCGATACCATCGTAATAATATTCTTCAGCAGTTTTCCCATTCGTCCAATAACCTTTTAACTTAGCTTCTGAACGGATAAAACAAAGTTCGGAATATGTGAAGAAATTAAAACTGGCATCAACTCTTGAAAACTCTCTTCCGATTTGAGCAAAATCCCCATATTTCAAGTTGTTGTAAGGTGAAGAAAAACCTGTCGGAAATTGATAATTCTGCGGAGTTTCCGATGAATGGGGTCTTCCCAAATATTTCGAAAACTTAGTTCGCCCAGAGCCGCCGGAGCCAGCTGTGCACATAACATCCAGGCACGGGTCGTTATAAGTTTCGGAACGTATCCATAGGCTTAATGATTCATGGAGTACAGGGAAATTTCCAGGATCGGTAATAGCAAGTTCCGGATTGGCAATAACTTCCTTGTTCAATGGGTTTTCGTTTGTTCCCAGTTGGAATTGCATAAAGAAGTCTTCTTTCCCGGTAATGTCATTTATCAACATGCCGTTCACTCCATTGTCCAACTCTTCGGCTACAATAGCTTTTGCCTCTGCCGCTAACCCGGGTGACCAGGCTTCGGGAACTTCGGTTAGACGGAGAGCTGTACGCAGGCGTATGCAGTGTGCAAATTGTTTCCAACGTTCGAGATTTCCTCCTAACAGCGGTTCAGCTGCAACCGGATATACATCGGTTGTTGAAGGCTTAATTGCAGTGTAAGCCTCTTTCATTTCTTTAAGAATTCCACGATAAACCACATCTTCAGGGTCAAAAGGAATGCTTGCTAACCCATTGCAAGCCTGGGTGTAGGGACAAGGTCCGTACATGGATGTCAACTCCGAAAAAATATATGTTTTCCATATCCGGGCAATTGCTACACGATTGGTGTATGCCGGATTGCCATCATAGTTTTTGATAATTTCGTACAATGGATTCAAACCGCCAGAATACATATTATTCCAAAGTCGCTCTACGCGTCCATCAAATCCGAAATGAGGACCTGTACCTCCGATGACAGACCATTGATTACTGTAATTCCCGAACATATACCAGTTATTATTACTGGTCATTTCCCCCAAAATGGCTACTGGCGACAATCCGAAAATAAGACTTGGGTCTACAGATGTTAATCTATCCTGGCGGGTATTGATTTCTCCAAAGCGATCAGTACAGGCATTTAACAGTAAAATGACTGTTAACGCAAATATAATTGTGATTGATTGAAATATTTTTTTCATATTCATAATTAATTAAAAAGCAATTTTTAAATCCAAACCAAAAGTTGTACTCGGTGGTAGCGAACCTGATTCCAAACCTTGTCCGTTTCCTGCATTCAAAGCAGCTTCAGGATCCAACCCTTTTGGAGTTTTCTGGTAAAGAATCCACAAATTACGACCGACAAAAGAAATATGCGCATTGCTCATTTTGACTTTTGCAATGAGTTTCTTCGGGAAACTATAACCAATACTTACTTCCCTTAATTTTATAAATGATGCATCGTAAATAACCAGGTTATCAAAACCATCAGCATAGTATCCTACATTACCAGGCCAGAAATAAAGGTCTGACTTTGTTGGTACATAATTCGGGTCTTTCGGATTCATGTTCAGCACATTGTCATACTGTGTTGGATCGTAATAATAAATATTCTGGTTAGTGATTGGTGTAGTTCCATTTTGATTGAACTGAACACCGCCCCATTGATAATCCCCTCCATCGCCGAATATCACACTCCGTTTCCAATACGATTCATGGGCCGATTCCAAACCTGATATTACTCCATTGCGAATAGCCTGTCGACGTGTTCCGGAATAAAGTTTACCGCCCTTCTTCATATCCACCAATACGTAAAGGTCGAATGCATGCCAACGAAAATGGTTGGTGAGGCTTAACATGAAATCGGGGTTAAAATTTCCCAGATACGTATTTTCCTTGCGAATGGGTTCTCCATTCGTACTGTTTACCATGCGGCGTCCCTGCTGGTCGGTCAGCCAAACTGTACCGAACATAGATCCATATGGCAATCCGGCAACAACCCTGTTTTGCAGGCTGAAAATTTCACCTATCTGAAGTTCACTATTGCCAATTATACTTTTCACCATCGATTCGTTTTGTGTGTAGTTAAGGTCAATACCCCAACTAAAATCTTTGGTTTCAACAGGTCTTGCATTTAGCATAATTTCCCACCCTTTATTTTCGATCTCTCCGCCGTTGAAAACTTTGTTCTGGTATCCGGACGAAGAAGCCATCGATGCACTGAGTATTTGGTCGAATGAATTCTTTTTATAATAAGTAATATCGGCATTAATGCGTCCATTCAGAAAACGTAGGTCTGCTCCGATTTCGAAAGAACGGGTACGTTCTGGTTTCAAATCAACTTTAGGCAAAGTACCCGGCAAAGAAGCAAATTTGTAACCATTGTAAGTGTTGTTCTGGCTCAATTCGTAATAAGGAATCAAATTGTAAGGATTTGTATCGTTACCTACTTCGGCAAACGAAGTCCTCAATTTTCCATACATTATGCGGGTTGGTACTTTAAATATTTCGGTAGGAATAATTGAAACGCCTATCGAAGGATAAAAATACGAACAGTTTTCCGGAGGTAAAGTAGAAGACCAGTCATTACGTCCCGTAATATCCAGATAAACAAAATCGCGGTATCCGGCAGATACAGAACCATATAAAGAGTTGAGACGTTTTCTTGATGGCAGGCCATCGTTTGCATTCACAAAAGACTTATCGTCGAAGTTTTGCATACTTTTCAGGTCACGTACTTTTAATTGGGTTATTTCCGAATTTTGCCAAAGTCCCATGTAATCCATGCGGCTGCCACCTAAAGTTGCTACCAACGAAAAATGCTCGAATCGTTGATTATACATCAAGAGCCATTCCATCATTTCATTAGTGAACTGATTCGATTGCGTACGGTAATAACCTTTACCGTTATTGTCATCGCCTCCTAAAGCTCCCATGTTCCTGAATTCGTCCGATTTGGTCAGGCTGAATTCCCGGGCATATTTTACATTTGCACGTAAGGAAGGCAATATTTGATATGATAAATCGAAATTAGCCAAAAGACGAGTCTTGTTGTCAGAGTTGCTTGTTTCATTTATCGTCCAGTAAGGATTGTGAATATCGCCTACTCGTACAGCTTCATTGCCATCAATCGTTTTGTAATGTTGCAATTGGTCCAAAGTAAGTGTACGTGGCATTATAGTGTACATATACAAAGGGTTGTAGTTGCTCTGGTTGGAATAACGCCTGTTTTTAGTATCGTCGTCAGTGACTGTTACTTTAGAATCTAACGTGAGGTTTTTCAACAATGTATTGAAAAAACGCAAAGTCAACGTATTCCGGTTTACTATGTTTTGTTTTTCAACCACATCGTTAGCTCTAAAGTTGGTAAGCGAAACACGGTAATTATTATCCGCAGTTCCACCTTCGAGAGCAATATTATTCGTATAAGCCCATGCTCTTTGATAGAAATTATAAACATTATCAGGCGCAGGCGAATAAGGGTGCATCAATCCATCGAGACCAATATAAGGCCAGCCTACTTGTGGCGCTCCGTTCGAACGGCTGGCAATATTATTCAGAATACCTTGCATGGTGGGGATACCCGGATAAGGATACAGATTCCCGTTCGCATCCTGGCGGGCATAAACCACCGACTGGCTACCTCCTATTCCCGATTGTGACATATGCCCAACACCAAATGCATTTTGAAAATCAGGCCATTGAGAAATATAATGCATCATGGTATTGGAAGATATCGACACTTTGAAACGACCTTCTTTAGCTTTTTTTGTTGTAATAAGAATTACTCCGTTAGCTGCCCTGGAGCCGTATAATGCGGCTGCATTGGGACCTTTCAATACGTCAATGGATTCAATGTCATCCGGATTTATGTCGGCAACACCATTACCCATATCCAGACCTCCGTTTTTGTCTACACCACTACTGCCATCGCTGTTATCGATTTGCATACCGTCAACCACAAACAAAGGTTGGTTATTACCATTAATAGAACTGTTACCTCGGATTACGATACGCGCAGAGCCTGTAGAGCTGGCAGGCGGCGTTACCATCATCCCCGCTACTTTACCTGCAAGCGAAGAAACGAGGTTCGCATCACGCACTTCGGAAAGTGTAGAGGCATCAACACGTTGTTGTGCTACAGTAAGCGATTTGTTTTGGCGTTTAATACCTAACGCCGAAACAACTACTTCATTTAAAAATACGTCATCCTGTTCTTCCAGGGCTACGTTAATCTGGGTTTTGTTCCCAATTGCTACAGTTTTGCATTTCATACCAATAAAACAAAATACCAACTCTTTATCTCCGGGTTGAATCCGTATGGAATACTGTCCGTTAAGGTCGGAAATTGTTCCTCGGGCTGCTCCTACTACTTGAATGGAAACACCGGGCAATGTTGCATCCGGATTTTTCGATTCGCGTACTGTACCGGAAATTGTTTGTTGTGCAAAAGCATTATTGTATAAACAACACAAAACCACAAATAAGAATACTTTTCTCATTTTACTTCGAATTAATGTTAACAATTACTATTATTTACGCCGGCAAAGTTATTTCCCGGCTCTTAATTATTTCTTATTATCAATCACGGAAAAATCAAATAACTTACTGCTTAATCAGTTTTTTCCTATATATTTTCCCATTATTATTCACTACTGCGATGTAAATACCGGATGGAAGAGTTACACCGACCGCATTTATAATTTGGACAGAAGCCTTTACCTGTTGTCCCGCAAGAGAATAAAAGCTTACGGTAGACACCCCTGTAACATTTCGCAAATTCAAATTTCCTACATTGTCAAACCACAATATGATATCATTGTCGTTTCTTACCTGTGGTGTTTTAGTGGGAAGCGCAAGTTCGGTATCTACAATATAAAATTCAGCTACCCGCCACGAAGTAGTACCAGTACTTGTTTGTGTTATCCTTACATAACGGGCAGTTTGTTTGTCGAAATTTATCAAAGTAGCGTTAGTGCCCGAACCCACGTTAATCCAATCAATACTATCTTGTGAAACCGCTACAGTACAAGCCAATGGACGATAAGTATTAATACCGGCATCCAAATAAACGCCATTAAAAGTTTGAGTACCACGCATATCCATAATGAACCACTGTCCTGGTTTCTGTTTGTCTCCCATGGTTGACCAACGGGTATTAATATCGCTATCTAAACTATTTTTGGCATCAGTATTATAAACTGAGCCTGATGCTATCCAACCGTTACGATTAGCGATAAATCCTCCGGCAGGTGGTCCGGCAATACCGGATTGTCCTAAATTATTAAGCCACAAAGCGCATGAGGCAGTATCCGTATTGGCCTTATCGACAAACGACGACTGAATGCTAAATTGCGGAGCCGAACCGGTAGTTAACAGTGAAGAGATATTATTTACATTACCGGCAATAATATTGAATGCGGCTCCGGAAGCTACCGATGCAAAAGTTTTTTGTCCTGAATTGGAATAATTTCCTGCCTGCAATTCAAGTGTTCCACCCAAAATTTCGTTGGAAATATTGAGTGGTTGTCCCCAAAAATCAACTCCAAAAAAAGTAACCTTTCCATTTAAATTTTCAGTTGTTTGGAAGTAACGGTTGTTATCCAGGTATTGCTGCTCTACACCCGGAGATGGTGCAGTTGTTGTAATCTGCGTATTTATAAAGTTAAAACCCTGGCTTCCCGTGCCATCGATGTAAAAAGCATTCATTCCCTGGTCAATGCCTTGTCCCAAACAAATACCGTTCGCTCCTGCGCCAAGTGTGAAACCACGGTTTGAACCGAAATCGAAATTATTATACATTACCTGGTTTGTACAATTTTCTATTGTCAGGAAATGCAGGTTATTCCAACAATATGCATAAGCCATGCTAAATTCATTTTGGTATTTAGTTTGATCGACCTGGTTATTGTCGGGAGAATTAGGCCATGCACCGTATTTAGTTTCGCCACCGGCTCCATAGGCAATCTGGTTAAACTGTGCATTGTAAATATGACCACCGTCAGAATTGCCTCCTACCCGAATACCGGATTTGAAAACATGCCCTGAAGGATAATCCACAAAATGATTGTCACATTTATTTGTAAAAAGGTCAATCCCCTGATAGGTTGCGCGGAAAGCAATATTTACAATATAAACATCTTTATTTCCTCGTATTGTATACGGATAATGATATATATCCAGATTGTTTAACAACGGATCGGTAAGCAATTGTACTACTTGTTCAGGGTAATTCATCACCAGTCCGCGGATACCGCTGCCTTGTTCCATTGTGATGAAAGGAGTTCCGTTTTCATCATTTTTACCGGCATAAATTTCCAAAACCGAACCTGGACCTGTTGGTAATGAAGGGGTATCCATCGAACCTTTCAGTTCAACGCCGGTAGGAATTGTTATAGGTTGACGTAAATTGTAATGTCCCGGAGGTAAGAAAACCACCCCACCTCCTTCAGTACCAGCCAGATTCAGAATGTTTTGTAAAGCGGTGGAATTATTGTCGGCTGTAACACTTACACCTTGAGATGTAGCCAGATAAAATCCATTTCTACTAGGTTTTTGAACAAAATCATATTGATTTACATAAGGGAAATGAGGTAATGCAGTCATTTGTATCGGCGTATGGTCGATAATGGTGTGATAAAGAGAAACATCCTTGATTGAAACAGCTTTTGCAAACCGGTTGCCTGTAACAATTGCCCTTACATTAGCACCCAAACGTATCTGGTTGGTGTCGTTATTAAAATCACAGCCCGTGATTGTTGCCATTCCACCACGAATATCAACAGCACCTTTATTAATGGTATTCTGGCTCATAACAATCTTGGTATTGTTTTCCAAAGGTGCATAAACGGATGCTGACTTTGTATCGAAGGTACTACCTTGTATCTGTATAATACCGCCCACTCCGGGAGCTATATAGAAACCATAATCGCAATTAGTGAATTTATAATCATAGAACATCATACCCGCTCCGGATACCGCAGCTACATAAACTCCGTATTTACAATTGGTAAATTCCATACCGAAATTGTGTCCGTTGGGTGCGGTTTTATTTCCTCCTGCATCATTGTTGTACGACAAATCCAGGCGGTAACCAATGTTGTAACCTTCGGCTTTTACTTTACCGATATACGACCAGTCGTTCCGTCTCATTACAACCGCCGTTGCATTTTTATTGATATAGTCTTTATGAGCTCCGTTTATGGCAGGAGAACCTGGTAAACCCGAACCGGCCCAATAGTCGGATGAAAAATCTATATTATCAATGCGCCCAACTTCGGCAATGTTGTCAATTTCTATACCCCGTTTAAGCGGTGAACCGTATATGCCATAACAATTCGGTGCACCACCACCATTGCGCCTCGAGAAGATAATTCCATCGTAAGCATTTACCAACGTAATATTCGAAGCTAAAACATAGTCATTTCCCCAATATCCCTGTTGTCCGAATAAAATAGCGGGAGGATAGGCCACAATATTATTGGCATCCTGATCAGGATACCATATATTTATATCCCTAATTGCAGAGGAAGGTTGCATGATAATCAACGATTGTTGTTCGTATGCACTGAGCGTTTGACAGTCATGTCCTTTGGCTACAGGATTCGCTGCCATAAAAATAGTTCCCTTGACAGCTTGTCCTTTTACGGGCTTTTCCCAATCGCCGCGAATAGTTACACCTTTCGGTACAAACAATGTTCCTTTGAATAAATATTTTCCTTCGGGAGCATAAAGAACGCCTCCATTGGGAGTTCCGTCATTTAGCCTGCCATTGTTGTTGTTGCGTGACCCGAGTACGTCCAATAACTTTTGGAACAATGCAGTTTGGTCTACAGTTCCTGTTGGATCGGCTCCGTTATCCTTAACGTTGAGGCCGGCTACAAAAGCATCGGCTGTTGGATATTTAGGTTGAACTAATTGCCAGTTTTTTGTTTGGGAAATTACCGGAATAAAAGCAATAGAAGATAAAAATAAAATTAAAACAGAAGTAGAGAAATGTAGTAGAGTTTTTTTCATGATATCTTTTTAAAGATTGAATCTTATAAACAAGTCACTTTGGACTTCATTTGGAAAGATTAAAATCCAAATTATTTAAGGTTATATTTTGAAAGTATATTTTTACTTTCTTTTTAATTTCGTTAATTTTAAACCACCTGAGCTAATGATAAAGTTATCAACTCACAAAAATTATGTTGTAGAATTATGATGCAAATTTATCGGCCGACAGTTAATGTATCGATTAATTTATGCTTAATTTCAAAATTAAAATCAATTAATTCTACTATTTTTTTACTAAATCGACTAAAAAACCACATTTTAACTAATTAATGGCTATTAAATTTCATTTATTCTAAAACAATGAATTTGTATTGTACATTTTTTTCAAACTACTATTGACTTCATGTTGGAATTTTATAACCGCGTTCTTTTTTCTAAAAAGTTTAGCAAAGCTTGTCAATTTTACTTTTCGCTTTTTCTACCTTTTGTATTTAGCGAGGAACAACCCTGAAAATTAAAATTGCCTGTAATCGTAGAACTGAGATTCTGTTACTTTCTCTTTAATGTAGAAAATCAAAAGTTGAATATTTTCATTATGAGCAGATAGATTGATCATTTTTTTGATTTTGATTTTAATTCCTGACCATTTAAAAGTCAAGTCAAATTCGCTCAAATTTTTATACAAGGTCAATAATTCGGTAAGTTTGAAAATAATTCAAAGTCAAATGTAACCAGCTCATTTACAGTTATAAGAATCATATACTTCGGATATGCTTTTATTATTCTTTTACCCCCTTATACTTAAGTCCGTATTTAAACGGCTACAGGTCAGTAAATAGTCCGCTATTAGTCCGGATCTAAATAAATACGGGCTAATAGCGGACTATATACGGAGTAAAAATGGACAATATGCCGGTTCAGATAAAAGGGAAGTAAAAAAATAATAAAAGCAGAGTAAAACGATAAAAGTCAAAAATGATATTTATTAAGTATTTTGTAGTATCCATCAGAGTTGATCAAAGTCAAATATTCAAAATTATATCAAGATCATAACTTATCCAAAGTCGTGGTCTTCTTTAAATCATGTTGTAATTGATAAATTATGATATGTAGGATTGTAAATTCCTTTTAATTAAATATTTGAAGAATTAATCAGTATAAAATTTACAATGGAAAAAAAATGTGACATTTACACAATAAATTAAATTTCGAAAGTATTGAACGAGTTTCCTTTCAAAGTAACAATCAGATATTTGCCGGCTATTTTCAATGTTTGTTTTATTTCCGTCTCTGTCTGGTTAGCCCAAACGACAATAATTTTCCCGTTAGGATTTTTAAAGGCTAATATATTCCGACTATCTGAAACACGAAGCAAGGAAGCACCCGGCACAACGAAATGGCTCAAATGTTTCATGACATAAAACTCTGGAGTGTAGGTCACTTCACCTGTTTTTTCAGATACAGTTACCATCGAATTTTGAACCCAGCCCCAATTACTAACTCCCGGTGTTTTCAGTATAAAATTCCAATAAATATATGCTTCCGCTCCGCTTCCAATATAATGTTTCATAAGTGACCAGGTATGTTCAGCCGATTTCCAGTTATTTTCACCATTTCCACATTCATTCTCAGTCTGCATCAAATGCATTTGCGGATATACTTTATGAGTTTCGGCAATTGATTTTTTTCCATCCCATTGAAATCCAAAGCCTTTAATATACCGGGTAGCATTTGGATTATTCATAGCAGTCAGTATATAGTTAAAATCTCCGACATTGAGGGTACCCAGCCAGATAGTTACCTTCCGTTTTTCTTTCTCAAAACGCGGGCCCAGATAATTGCCGATAAACAATGCAATATCCTGCGGTTGCCAGATACAGCTTGGGAATATCTGCTCTGCCAGCACTTCATTCTGAACGTGGAGATTACCAATGCTGATTCCTTCGTTATCATATGCATCAAAAAATTTAGAAAAATATAAAGCATACGCTTCTAAATATCCTTTTTGCATTTTAAAACCGGTAGTTCCAGTCACCGATTCCTGCTCCACAGGAAGTGAATTGTATTTTGAGCTGGAAGTACTGGCATAGTTTTCATTCACTTTCATCCATGATGGTGGACACCAGGGTGAAGCAAAAAACTTCATTTCAGGGCAATATTTTTGTGCTTTTTTAATATATGGTATCAGGCATTTTTTATCCCTCTCAATCGAGAAATCTTTCATTCCGAAATCATTCTTTGTTTCATCAAACGAATAAAAGCTCAATGAATAATCACTTGCTCCTATCGGTAAACGGTTTAACTGAAAATTTGCGCCCTCAGGTGAAAAAAGTTCTTTATAAATACTTTCCTGTTTGTCTGTAGATATGTTTTTAAGTGCTTCAAAACCAAATTCATTGAAACAACCACCAAATCCGGTCATAGTTTGCAGGGTGTCATCCGGATAAATTTCGATAGAGAACTCCTGTTTTTCAGAAGCATTAATCAGTGTAAGATTTTTTTCATTCACCCAGGGTTTCTTCTCAATTGTCGAAATCCATTTCACTTTCTGAGCAGTCATCAGGTTGCTTAGTATCAGCATAAAAGCTACAATTACTGTTTTCATTTTTTAAGTATTTGAATTAGTAAAGTTTAATATAATTATATTCATTTCTGCAATCTCCGTTATTGCCTGATTCTAGCTCACAATAACACTTTTACTTTCAATGTTTCCATTGGATTCAATTTGAAGAATATAAACTCCTTTTTCTAATGGCAAACTGATTGAATTTTCGGTTTGACGGTTGTAAATTAGCTGACCTGAAATATTATAAATCCGTATCATTGAATTTCCGACCGGCCGGATATGGAGAATTCCATTTGTTGAATATACAGCAGCGTTTAATTGAGTTGTTGTATTAGGAACATCTGTATAATCGTCACTTGAATCCCTAATAATGATATCATCGAAATAGGCTGTGTAGGTTTCACCGACAGCAGGATGATCATAGCCTAAAATAATTCCTGTAATCGTATCACCTAGCAATTCTCCTTTTCCAATCTGGCATGTGAATTTTTCCCATTCAGCTCCTACATTTCCACAACCATTGCCCGGATGGATTCCTTTTCCATCATTATCTGAATAACCTGAAAGATTTCTTAACCTTTTTCCGGATGCAAACATTAAATCAACGGATGTATATCTTCCCAGGTCGTTAACTGTATATTTATAAAAACTTAACAGCATAGTTGCTTTTACAGCGATTTTCGTATCTGCAAATTTGTAATAATGATATGCAGCTGTTGCAGAAACAGGGCTTCCTGTTACTTTCACTGCATAAAGTCCACTTTTAGTATATGGTGTTGAGGCAGCTTCTATTTGACATACGGGAGAATTCACCCCGGTGCTCTCTTGTTTAACCGGATTGTAAAAACAAGGGTCAATGGGCAAGGTAATGTAATAATCGCCGATAGTTGTAGATCGTCCTTCACCGTTCATATTGATAGAAGTATACCTGCTTTCAAAACTATTGCGGTAATATACCGGACCTTCCGAATAGGGTACCGGGATTGTGGTTGTCAACGGCTTTTCACCTCTTAGCATCTTTGAGGTATATGCAGATAATCTTAAATAATAGTCGCTTGAAACCCATATCCCATTTTTAGAAAATGTTTCGAAATATTGATTTACCGGTAAATCAAAATAATCGACAGCTCCTTTGATCAGGTTCGTACTTTCTTCAAATTCATCCAACATGGCATAATAGACCGAAGATAAGCCTAAAGATTTCGCATTCAACACTTGCGTCCATAGTAACATTCCACCTTTGCGATCGGTTTGAGACAATGACAAATTGGACGAAAGCCAGTTAGCACTTCCGGCAAAAGCAACCGGCAAATAATCCAGCCCATTGGCATCACAATAAGACTTATCACCAGTCATAAAGCTGGTTTTATAGTTGTTTGCTCCGTTAATATCGCCATAAGCCCCAACAGTCCATGGAGAAATGCAATCCAACGATTTAAACACATCACTAAATCCGGCTTTTGGGCTGGTCCTCCAGTCACGTGGTGTGCCACCAACTACATAACAGCCACGACCCTGAAGAAAACTAATAAGACTTGCACACTGTGTGGCAGTTGCCATATCATAACCAACACCCCATATTTCAACAACCGGTTTACCATTTACAGTGGCATAATTATTTGAAGAAGTCAGGCTTCTGATTTGTTCAATTTCATATACCCAGTCCTTTTTCATTCTATCCAGAATTGTTGCATCTGTTCCATTAAGGTCGTAGCAAATATAAAATAAGCGTCCGGTTGCTTCACAGGCATTTTTGACATTACTAAGATGAGATTCATCCGAAATTGTGATGGATTTTCCTATTCCGCCCACAAAACGCTGAATGGCAACACCATCAAAGTCCACATCCTGCAACCATTTCATTTGTTTATTGATGATGGCTGCTTTTTTAGAATGATACAACCCGGATGCACGCCCATCTCCTAATTCACCTAAATTCGTTGCAAATAATTGGGATGAATCATATTCTGAAACATCAGGATAGCTGGCAATATCTTCACCACCGGATAAATGAAACCCGGGACCCGGAACATGTCCATACGTCCAGTGAACCCAATCGGATGCTTTGGGCCCTGCTTCATGCCAGATTTGATATCCTGCAAAAGATTTACCTTTGAATTGATTGGACGACAAATTAATCTGTGCCGGGATTACTTCCAAATCAGGATTGAATGAACCAAGTGCGATTTTTATTTCTTTAATATAATTGTCACTTCCATTAAATCCCATCCTGAAATCACTGCCTCCATTCATTAAACCAGCAAATTGACCATCCGTAATAGTAACGATTGTAGTAACCCAACCTTGTGTCCCGTTTTTACTAATATCGGCACCGGTGTAATTATTGGATACACCATTATAATTAAACCAAAGGCTATTGCTGTTATTGTCGTAATAAGTGATTGAAATCAGGATTTGTCGTGAAATGGTGGGCACAGCTGTTCTATCGCATTTGATGTACAAAAATTTTCCGGATGGTATTTTGCGGCATTGAACTCCTTCAAATAAAGACGATTCGGTAAAAGCTTCACTTGAGGATCCACCGGTTACAAACGTTACTAATGAAGAAGAGTTATCTGTAAAATCTATCCTGGCTACCGGGGTTGGAAAACTTATGGCAGCCTGTGTTGCAAAAATAAAAATGGAAAGGAACAAGGAAAGTGTAATTTTTTTCATGATAATTATGTGTGTGATTTTGAAATTACAAGAAATTAATTTGCAAAATAAAAATATAAACAATGTATTAAACGTTTTGAATTAGCAAAAAGGCTACATCAATAATTTTTTGAAACGCTTTTATATTTAGTTGTAATTGTCAGGTTCCTTATTTCAATTGAACTATTAACGGAAAATTCAATATTTTTTTCTTCATTTGGAGCCAGTTCATAATGATGTACATCTTCTTGTTGTTCACCATTTAAATACAATGATATTTTACCGGCATCCATAAGGTTTCCAGCATTTTTTACTGATACCCTGATAATCTTATTCTTTTCAATCATATTTTCATCAATGCTTAACACTGAAATAACGAAATTTGAAGAAAATGATTTATCGTATTGTATGGTTTCGTTTACTCCTTTTGAAGATGTCAGAAAACCGACACTGTCTTTAATTTTATCAGAGGCTATAAATGATGGGCTACTTCCTCCTGCCATAATTTTAAATTCTCCTTTTTCAACAACCCTGTCCATATTATCATTCAGTAAAGATAATTGATAGGGAGTAAGGATAAATGATACCTCTCTTGATTCTCCGGGTTTTAAAGTGATACGTTCAAAATCCTTTAATTCCATCACCCTGGTTTTTACACTTGCATACATATCTGTAACGTATAACTGAACAACTTCATCTCCTTCCTTCTTACCTGTATTCCTCACAGATACCTGAACATTCAACGATCCATCTTCAGTTACATTTGTTTTTAAATCCTTATATTCAAAAGATGTATAACTAAGTCCGAAGCCAAAAGAGTAAAGTGGGTAAAACTCCATATCTACGTAGTTATAACCACGTCCGGAAGTTTTAAAGTTATAATACAGGGGCAACTGTGCCACACTTCGTGGAAATGTCATGGGCAACCGGCCTGCAGGATTGTAATCACCGAAAAGTACATCGGCAGTTGCCGGGCCACCTTCCTGTCCGGGTAACCAGTTCACCAGGATCGATTGACAATGCTTCGATGCATATGTCAGATTATAAGGTCGTCCGGATTGTAATATCAAAATGACAGGTTTACCCGTTTCACAAACTGCTTCGAGTAATTTTTGCTGATTGCCGGGAAGTATAAGACTGGCATAATCATTCGCTTCACCCGAGGTTTTTTTTATGTTTTGGGATGATTCACTGGTAGAGCAATCTCCTAAAACCAAAATAGCAATGTCTGAATTTAATGCAGCTTCCACTGCTTTTTCAATATTCAAATTATCATCCGAAAGAAACTCACACCCTTTTTCATACCTGATTTTAGTGTTCTTTCCGATTTTTGCTTTTATTCCGGATAGTACCGATATTAATTGTCCCGGTTGAATCTTGGGTGTATAATCCCCCGGTTGTAAATCATCAGCACCAGGTCCTATCACTGCAATTTTCGATACTAATTTTGATAACGGCAGAGTATTGGATTTATTTTCAAGCAACACAATTGATTCACGCGATGCCTGACGTGCCAATTCACGGTGCTGCGGACTATTCCAACCCGGATAAACCTTACTCCAGTCCAATGATTTTACTGGATTATTTTCAAAAAGTCCGTTACGAAACATGGTGGTAAGCATGGTCCGGCAAACATTATTCAGGTTATGCATATCAATTTTACCATTTTTGGCTGCTTCAATCACAGAAGGATTATTGTATGTATCTCCGCAATTAGTAGCAATTCCCGCTGCCAACGCCTGATTGGCAGCATCCACATAATCGGTTGCCGTATAGTGTTTTCGGCTTGTCATATTTTCGACTGCCCCACAGTCACTTACTATAAATCCATTAAATCCCCATTCTTCACGAAGAATACCGTTCAGCAATTCTTTACTTTTTGCTACAGGAACGCCCTGGTAATCGGAATAAGCCATCATAACTGACTGACAATTATAATTTCTGATAACATGTCGGAACGGAACTAAATGTATTTCACGCATTTCACGTTCAGACAAACCTATATCATGCGAATCCCTACCCCCAAGAGGAGCACCGTGTCCGGCAAAATGTTTGGGAGTTGTAAACAATCCTTTGGATTGATATCCTTTTATCCAGGCTCCACCTATTTCGGATACTAAAACAGGATCTTCTCCAAACGTTTCTTCGCAACGTCCCCAACGTGCGTCCTGAGCAACATCCATTACCGGCGACCAACACTGTTTGGTATTTGCACTGACAGTTTCGTCCCCAATAGCCATAGCAACATTTTCAATCAGTTTTTTATCCCAGGTTGCCCCTAGCGCAATTGCCTGAGGAAAGATGGTAGCTCCACTACCATACGAAAAGCCATGTACGGCTTCCACTTTATTGATAGCCGGGATGCCGAGATGGGGAATACCGGGTATACCCCAACCTTCCCGTAACAATTCCATTTTATCGGCAGGAGTCATTGCCAAAAGTACACTTTCAACACGGTAGTTCAATGGCATTTGTGGATTCAGCCATGGTTTGTCAGTTGTAACGGTACCGCTTTCAGTTGATTTTAATTTAGCAGATTCAATATCTACTTCATTGATAGATATTGACTTCAAAAGTGAATTCTTTTTAAGAACCAACCTGACATGTGCCCCGTATTTCGGGTTGAATGTGATTCGGAATTTTCCATTATCATCTTTCAGGATATAATCTACCGGTTCACCCGGATTCATTGGATCATAGGTTACATAAATTTGCAGTATTTTTTCCAATTCTTTTTTACTTAATCCTTTTACCTGGAGAGTCAGGCCATTCACATCCCCCGGTGTTTGAAGTGAAAACAATAAAAACTGATCTTGTTTTAAATCGTTCGCCCCGAGTATCCATCCTGTCCCTGAATTATTATCAAAAGTCAGGAAAGATTTTCCGGAATTTACTGAGGAGGATACAGTAGCGATATTATTATTTTGTGCATTCGTCAATGCATTCATTAGTAACAATAAAAGCAGATATATGAATCGTTGTGTAATTTTCATTTCTTAGTTCTATTTGTGTATTAAAAAATCCTTAAGGGAAAATTTTAAAGTTGCTCTGAAAGTTTATATGTAGAACTCCTTTCAAACACATCATTGTTAGACAAATTCAGGAATAACCTGAATGAATTTAACCTTGTATTTGAAAAGTTAATATGGATTTTTAAATTGTGGAAATTTATTTTACGACTACTTGACGTTTCCACAAAGAAAATACTGATCAGTTGGCCGTTGATTTTTTATTTCCTACCGTTTGTGCTAAAACGGGTACCTGAGTTTGTTTGAGATTCAGCACTTTAGCCAAGGATTTTCCATCAAAGCTTCCCCTTGCTACAGTTGCTAATCCTTCCGAGGCACAAAACAAATAAATATTCTGTGAAATATATCCGCTATTCATCGCAGAGGAACCACCACCTTTAGTTTGATCCGAAACAAAAATTATATTAAGCGGTGCAGAAGAAACAAACGACTGACTACCCGTCTCCTTGCGAAGGTCCAGATTTGAAATTTGTTTAAGTACATTGTTCCTGGCATCATACAAATAGGCACCTGTCTTTATTACCACATACAACTCCAGTTCCTGATAATTCATTGCTGAAGGTGCTGTACGTTTATCCTCTCTGTTATAACCCCAGGCTGCCCAGAGCAAGTTTGAGAGTGTTTGATTATCAATATCTGCAGTGCTGAATTCTCGAATGGATTCTCTTTTACTAAGGGCTTCCATTAAAGTCAATCCACCGGTTTTAATTGGTTTTGGAAGCACAATGTCCTGTGCAAAAGTTGAAAGGAAGCAAATAAATACAAGAGATTGAATGATAAGGATTTTTTTCATGGGTATGAATTTATTTATTTTAAATTTAAAATGAGCAATAAATTAAGAACTTTAACGGGCTACCGACGAAAGCAGCAGTTTCATATATTCGGGACTATTCGATTCAAAACGTATATTTGCTTTCCAGTTTCCTTCTCCTGATCCTCTGACCACCTTTAAAAGAATGTGATTCCAACCTTTATCCAAAGGCAGATTATTTATTCTATTTCCATCTTCTACAAATTCTGCAAGCGATTTTTTCTCAACAAATGATCCGTTAATATACAATGCAATTCCTTTTTCAGCTCCAATCAACATATTTAAATGAGGCATATCCGGTTCTGCCAGTAAATTTACCATTGAACGGGGGCTAAATAACCAGAAACTGATATATACAGCAGCATTTTCATTACTACCCGATATCTGTGAATTACGGATATCAATTATTCCGTTTTTGTCAGCATTCACAAGCACCCATCTTTTTCCATCCAACTGGTCAGCCAACTGAGGTTTAAGGTTATTTTCGTTTTTAATGAAATTATAGTCCAACATTTCCTCCGTAGTTTTTGCTCCGGTATTAAATGCTCCGCATATCAGTGCTGTTTGAAGTTTGCCATTACCATCAACCGATTTCATGTTGGAAGTGCCATCATTACTAATCTGAGCTCCCAGATTTATTAAAATAGCACGTATTATCACATCACTTTCCTGTTTTAATGATTTAAAATCCAGGGTTGAAATTATAAGTTGTGAATTATTAAAATTAGCAGATGCTATGACAACATCCGAACCTTTAATCTCAAGTTCACTTCGATACACGTTGGCAGTTTTAGTAGTTTCCGATTGATAATTCCAACGCTGCCAATCAGTATTACATGCTTTCAGCCAGGTTTGCCCATGAATAATAAAATCACCTGCCAGTCCGTAGTTCATGGCAGTTTCACCTTTAGTCAATAACTCAGAAAAATAGAAATCAGCATTTGAGAGTCCCTGCAACATGGATACTTCTTTCATTTTCAGGAACGAAGTTGCTTTTCTTTCAGAAAGTTCAATTTTATAAGGCAGGATATGATTCAAATCATTTAACGATGCAGAAGTGACCCCCCATACAAAAATTCTTGCTCCTGTAGATATTCCTTGTTTAATTTCCAATATTGTTTTTTGGTCAGTTGGTGGATATCTACCATCAATAATCATCAATGATTTGTCAGTGATATTTTTCTTCTCCAATAAAGTTAATCCCATTTCCAATAATTCCTTTTTAAGTGTTGAATTATAAGTTGCAAAAACTTTGACAACATCTGCAGATGCAATTTTTAATTTTGCATCTTCCGGATATTCTTTTATAATATTGTATGGAAGTATGCTGTCGGCATTAGCTGCTTTTATAGCATCAAACATAGGCCATGGCCGATAAAGTGGCAAGTTGAGATCGTACCCCGGATTCAGGGTACTTGTATAAGGACCCAGACGTTCTGGTTGCATTCCCGGAAGTCCTTCTTTAAAATCAAAAAAGATTCCATCTTCCGGAGTCGAGGAACGGGTTACATCCGATAAGCCTAATGGTAGCGGTTGCAAAGCATACCACACCAGATTAAATACACTTGTATAAGAAGCATTAAAGGCACGTTGTAATTTTATCAGGTTATAACTTTCCTGTGCAATTCCTTCCATTCGTCCCATCATACTTTCATAAGCTCTGTTTCCGTTCACTTTTGATACCTGCTTGGGTGTGCCGTAATAAGCCATGCTTGTTTCGCCCACTCCCCAAACTTTTCCTTGTAAAGACCAGTTTTTAAGTGCATTCTCATCACCATAATGACCAATCAGGATCGGCAAATCAGTTTTTCTGTCAGTTTCTCCATCACCTGAAATCCATGAACGGGTAGGATCCATTTCCCTGGCAATGGCTACCCAATGATTTATTTCCTGCAATTGTTTCTCCACAAGTTCTTCCGGAGCTTTAAATACATACAATGCTACCGGGATATTTTCATTACAAACACTCCAACCAAATACAGATGGATGATTCTTATCCCGCTGTATTAACTTCCGTAAATGACTCTCACAACTCTTCCAATAATCATCGCTATCAATTTTTGGACCTCCATCACTCGACCATATTCCTGTTTCATCCAATACACAGATTCCCATTTCGTCTGCCATATCCAAATAAAACCGTGGAAAAGGTTCTGCATGCAATCGAACTGCATTGGCACCTGCATCTTTCAGCATTGTAAACCATGCCCATGCATAGCGTCGTGTCATTTGAGGAACTCCTGTAAAATGCCATGAATCGCTTTTCAATACAATCGATTTTCCATTTAGCGACAGTTTACCATTATCAGTGGTAAATTGCCTCCAGCCGAATCGTTCAATTTTTTTATCAATTACTGACTTTTTTTCAAAGATGGACACTTCACTTCCATAGAGATGCGGGCTATCGGGTGTCCAATATTCCAGTTGATCCTTAACTGTCTGCTCCAATATGATTTTAACAGTGCTATGTGGAGCAATAACAGATTTTTTGGAAGGAAAAGTCAATGCCGGTATGGAATCATAAACTCCCTTTTCTTCCGGCAGTTCATTTAATTTACTTCCAGCCTCATTGATCCATCTTTTTATAGCCCCTGTAAGGATAATTTCTTTCTTGAGAGATGTATTGTTTTGTATTTCCACCTCAAGTTTCAATAAACTGTTCTTCACATCTGGTTGCACGAACTGATCTTTTACATTCACCGTTGGATAAGCAAATAGATAAACATCCTGCCAGATTCCAGCCATTTCAATTCCCCACATAGATCCGCCCACATAGGTACGCTTTCCGTATTTCCCCTGAATATCAAACAATCCGGCTTTGGCTACCCCGACCATTATCTCATTATCTTGTCCTGTTTTCAAATAGGAAGTAACATCAACTTCCACAGGGAGGAATAATTCAAAGTTTTCAGCTACCGGTACGTTGTTTACATATATTTTTGCCTTTCCAAGTATTCCTTCAAAATGCAATATCATTTGTTTTCCTTGCCAGTTACTAGGAATAAACACTTTTTTTTGCATCCATGCCATGACAGCACTTTTCCATTTAACCGGATACGAAGGGTAAGC
>Ga0302215_10000795_pt1 | contig 23134 bp, 17 predicted proteins | sample II_Fen_N3_1_FD_194580 | JGI IMG/M metagenome (GOLD analysis project Ga0302215, IMG submission 194580) | Peat permafrost microbial communities from Stordalen Mire near Abisko, Sweden - II_Fen_N3_1 | ecosystem: Environmental > Terrestrial > Soil > Wetlands > Permafrost | place: Sweden: Abisko... | reverse complement strand
TTATAACTGTAGTAATTCAGTTAGAAACTTAAGTAATTGGAGGAATAACTTAAGTTATACAACCAATAACTCAAGTAATCGGAGGTGAAACTTAAGTTATACAACCAATAACTCAAGTAATCGGAGGAAAAGCTTAAGTAATACAACAAAAAACTTAAGTAATTGGAGAAAAAGCTTAATTATTTCAACATATAACTTAAGTTCTTAGATAAATAACTTAAGTTATCCAACAAAAAGATTAAGTGATCTGTTGAAATATTTAAGTGATTAATCCTGTTTCAATCGAAATCAATAAAATTCTCTCAAAACCTCAATTATTAACCCTAAAAAGAAAAGGAAAAAATGAAGAAAGACAAAGTAGTTTTCGATTTTATCAGGTTAACACCAACCGAAAAACCTGAGTTTGGAACCAATGTGATTCAGAAAATGACAGGCAACCCAAAGTTTCTCACACCCGATGAGTCGTTGGACAGCCTGAGGATTAAAAATGATTTAGTACAAAGCCGAAGTGTGGCAGCACTAAGCGGAGGTAAAGAATCAACACTCTTATTACATCAAGCCATAGACGAGTGGGACGATGCAATGCGCAAAGAGGCCAATTACGTTAATCGTATTGCTGATGGAGATGGAGCCATAATTCTGAGTGCAGGATTTAATCTGGCAAAACCGAATACTCCCGGACAACGCGCCGAGTTTACAGCCGAAAATGGGGCACATAGTGGCACAGCATTATTGCATCATATCGCCATTGAAGGAGCTAAATCGTATATCTGGCAATATAGCATAGGCGAAACACCTGCCAATGAAACCGGTTGGACAATAGGTGCAGTAACCACCAAAGCCAATGCCGAACTTACCGGCCTCACACCCATGACCAAATACTGGTTCCGAGTGGCAGCCGTAACTATCGATGGCACTACCGCCTATAGCCAGCCTATTTTGCTGGTGGTGGTTTAATTTTATACTTAGAGGCGCACGGATGTGTGCCTCTACACAGAATATGAACAGGACGAACCCAAAATTACAAAAATATATCTATACAATTCATCTTTATAAATGACTTCAAATCTCCAAATAAAACCAATATGAAAAAGATTATTTTACTTGCAGCGATATGTATAATTACGGTTAAAGTATTTTCTCAGGTCTCTGGTGAGATAACCGTTTACCCTAACCATTTCTATCATGGATCTCACAATTATGGCGAAATAAAAAATCTTACCATAAAATGGAACTTTAGGACTCTATTTGGAGAACCGGTTATAGATGGTGTCTTTAAATGGGAAGCTGGCAGTAATACTCCCAGTGATTTTCTTGATTATAGAGATTATGTATTGTTGAAATGCGCCCCGGTAAAAATGAGTGTTGCGAATGGACACATTCTTAGTTTTTATATAGCTGTTACCCCAACTGTCCCACGCGCCGGGGAGGGATATGGCTTCAATACTCCGGGATCGCCTTCGTGGAATGACGTATTTATACATTCGCTTTGGGAAAAGAGACAGGGTGAAAATAAATACAGATTAGACATCAACTACTTGCCATATAAAACAGTAGGCGACTATGCAAAAGCAATCTGGAAAGGAGGCTTTAAAGTCATTGATGCTGAACTTGTGCGAGCGGGAGGATTAGATGCTGATAAGACAACCAAAAGCAATAGTTCATCCGATAATGATGTCAGGAACGCCCCAGAAAATACCACTACACAAAACGATCTGAAACAAAGAGAGGCAATAGATCGACAAAAACAACTTACCCAACAAGCTAAAGACAAATACAAGGCATTAAAGAAACCATATATACTTAACATAATCAATAGAGACACTGTTTCGGAAGCCAGCCTTCAGCTACTAAAAGCCATTAATCCCTACTTTCAGAATGGCATACTCGCACTAAGTTCAGTAAGTAATGGAAAAGTAATTTCTAAAGCCAACACTGTAAACGTCAATCTGCAATTAGCCGAAGGTTGGAACACCCTGCGTATTGCTTTGAAAGGAGAAAATTATAATTTGAAGGATTCGCTGAGGGTGTATTATAAGAAAGATGGGCGTTTCGGAAGAATGACCGACCAACAAGGCAATGTTTATAAAACAGTAAAAATAGGTAATCAGGTATGGATGGCTGAGAATCTAAGAACGACTATTTATAATGATGGAAGTGAAATACTAAATATTTCTAACAATGAAGCTTGGCATGACGCGAAAGAAGGTGCATATTGTAATTATAAAAATAATGAGTCTTACAAGAATGTTTATGGACATATATATAATTATTGGGCTATTAGAACAAATATTCTTGCTCCAAAAGGTTGGCATATTCCAAGTGTTGAGGAATGGGAAAATCTTATTAATTTCTTAGGTGGTAATAATGTTACTGGAACAAAATTAAAGGAAGTAGGAATAACCCATTGGAATAACTCCAACGTTCAAGCTACTAACGAAACAGGATTTACTGCAGTTCCTGCTGGTGCAAGAAATAATGATGGAGTATTTGGTGGTATTTTCGATCAAGCTGCTTGGTGGTGTTTTAATGGACAAAAGACAGGATATTTATCATATTATTCTATTCGTTCAGACAGTCAAAGTCTGAATAAGAATGCTTGTTATCCAGAAGTTGGAATGTCTATTCGCTGTATAAAAGATAAATAAAATCTAAATAAAAAATCTATGAAGTCAACCATTATTAAGGTCACTGCTCCCGCGCGATTGTATCGCGTGGAAAAATGAAAAACTTATGGATGATGTACTACAAGGATGGTTTAGAATAATCCATTAAAGATAAAGACAAAAGAAACAGATATTGAAAATATCAATAATTCTACAGGTAAAATAATGTTCAAGAAACATCTTGCCTCGGCGATGGTTGTTTGCGACTGCGTTGAAAAAAATCTTCCGAAAAACCTTGCAAACTAACTCATAAAACAAACACATTATGCAATCACACGAGCGATTCACTTTTCAGGGAAATGACTATCTGCTTTCGATGCTTAGGTATGCAAAGATTGTAAAAACATACTGGGATAGAGACAAATCAATGCGCTATCTTGTTTGCGATGGATACGGTCGGCTATTTCTTTACTGTTGGGAGGAAGAAACTACCTTTGATGGTACTTCCGACCGATTGGATATGCTTTGGGTACTGGTAAAAAACGAAGCCGAAGCCGATAGTCTGAAAAACGATGGACTACTCACCTTGTCGAATTATCCGCACATTTCCGCCGATGGGCATGATTGGATGAATGTATTTGATACGTAAAGCAGAAAGAGGCGGAAAGTTTAATGCTCTCCGCCTCTTCTTATCTTGGCTCATTTCTTACTGCTTGCCACTTACTGCTTACAGCTAATCTAAAGTTCTATCTTCGTTCCTCCATCTGTATGAATCAGGTCTGCTCTGGTGATAACCACAGCTCTCACACCTGCATTCAACGCTTCAAATGAGTTTTCCAGTTTTGGAATCATACCTCCATTGATCACCCCTTCGGCAACATATTTCTCAAAAAGATCAGGAGTCAAATTCGAAATAACACTTTCGTCATCATTCTCATCCGTCAACACTCCTTTCTTTTCAAAACAATACATCAGCGTCACTTCAAAATGTTCGGCTAAAGCTTTAGCAGCTTCACCGGCTATGGTATCAGCATTGGTATTCAACAAATTTCCTTCTTTATCATGTGTCAACGGAGCCAGTACAGGAACAACACCTTTGCCAATTAAGTCGGCCAGAATATCTGCATTTACCTCTTTCACATCACCCACAAAGCCATAATCAACATCCTTTACTGGACGTTTCTCAGAACGCATATAGTTCATGTCGGCACCGGTAAGTCCCAACGCATTGACGCCAATAGACTGAAGCCCGGCTACTATTTGTTTATTCACCAGACCGCCATAAACCATCGTCACCACTTTCAGGGTTTCTTCATCGGTAATACGACGACCGTTTACCATTTTGCTTTCTATTCCAAGTTTGGCTGCCAGAGCAGTAGCAGAGCGTCCACCACCGTGTACCAACACTTTGTAACCTTTTATTTTTGAAAAATCGGACAACAACTGTTTTAGACTTTGAGGTTCTTCAACTATTTTCCCTCCAACTTTTACTATGCAGAGCCTCTCCACAGGAGCTGGAACGTAATTAGTATCTTCTTGAGTAGTCATATTATATTTTATAATTTATTTAAGTCCCCCTTCGGGTGATTTAGGGGGCCTTAAAATTGAATTAGTGAGTGTATTTCTTTTGCTGCTCCCAACCGTTTCTTGCCTTCCAAAAAAGTAAGCTCTATCAAGAGACTGACATACACAGGATTGTGAGAGAACTTTTTAAGCAGTTCCAATGCAGCATTTGCACTTCCTCCGGTTGCCAACAAATCGTCATGCAACAAAACTACGTCGTTTTCCTCTATCGAATCTTTATGTATTTCAAGCGAATCCGAACCATATTCCAGGTCATAATCTACTTTGTAAGTATCTGCAGGCAATTTACCCGGCTTACGTAACAATACAAAACCGGCTCCCAATTTGTATGCCAGAATACTTCCCAATACAAAGCCCCGACTTTCGACCCCAACCACCTTGGTTATACCTTTATCTTTATATTCTTCATACAGACTGTCTGAAATAAATTTCAGCACTTCTGCATCCTTCATGGCAGTGGTAATATCTTTAAATAAGATTCCCGGTTTTGGAAAATCCGGTACATTTCGAATGGAAGCGATAACTGTTTCTAAATTCATGATGACCCCCAACCCCTAAAGGGGAGTAAAGTTAGTTAATATTATTAATCTGATTTATAAACTTTCTAATAATCTTTTTATTACTACCTGAGCTGATATTTCGCGATTAGCAGCTTCTGGTATTACAATCGACTGCGGACTTTCAATAACCTCGTCGGTCACAATCATATTTCTACGTACAGGCAAACAGTGCATAAAGTGAGCATTGTTGGTTACCGCCATTTGTCGCTCACTTACTGTCCAACTACGATCTGTACTCAAAATTTTTCCATAGTTTGGATCTTGATAAGCTGCCCAGTTCTTGGCATAAATAAAATCGGCACCTTCGAAGGCTTTCATCTGATCATACTCCACTTTAGCACCACGCACAAATTTCTCGGCTAGTTCGTAACCATGAGGGTGAGTTATCACAAAGTCCACATCCGCTTCATTCATAAAATCGGCAAACGAATTAGGAACTGCTTGCGGCAAAGCTTTTGGATGTGGCGCCCACGTCAAAACAACTTTTGGACGAGGTGTTTTTTTGTATTCTTCGATGGTTATCAGGTCGGCAAATGCCTGAAGCGGATGCCCCGTTGCAGCTTCCATACTGAAAACCGGTTTTCCTGAATACTGAATAAACTGATTAATAATTGTTTCCTGATAGTCGAATTCTTTGCTCTCAAAATTTGCAAAAGCCCTAACTCCAATCACATCGCAGTAACAAGCCATTACCGGAATTGCTTCCAGAATATGCTCCGGTTTGTCGCCGTCCATAATTACACCACGCTCTGTCTCAAGTTTCCATGCTCCTTGGTTGATATCAAGCACCATTGTGTTCATACCCAGATTCATTCCGGCTTTTTGTGTACTAAGGCGAGTGCGCAAACTGGAATTAAAGAAAACCATGAGTAAGGTTTTATTTTCGCCTATATGTTTATAAGCATAACGATTTTTTTTGATCTCCAGTGCCTCTTTAATTGCATCCTGCAAGTTACCAAGGTCTTTTACGTTGGTGTAAGTTTTCATAATAATCACCCTTATCCCTTTGTGGGGAATTAAGTTAGTCTTGTTTTTAATATATAATAATTTAGTTCAGCTATAAAATTTAGCTGCTGTGTCTTTACTTAGGTTGCATAACCACAAATGGTATCAGCATCTCTTCCATTGAAATTCCACCGTGCTGAAATGTGTCTTTATAATACCCTACATAATGATTGTAATTATTCGGATAAGCAAAAAAGTTACTATTGTAAGCAAAGATATAGGCCGAACTCACATTAGGGCTGGGCAATCCCACTTTGCTTGGTTGTAGCAGTTCAAAGACTTCTTTTTTGTTGTAGCTTAAGTTTTTACCAACCTTATAACGCAGGTTTACGTTGGTATTTTTATCTCCTATCACCTTTATCGCATTGTCAACCTGAATGGTGCCGTGGTCAGTTGTGAAAATAACCTTATAACCCCGTTTAGCAATTGCTTTAAACAGTTCGTATGTGGCTGAATGTTTAAACCACGAAAGCGTAAGAGAACGATAAGCTTCTACATCATTAGCCAGTTCACGCATCATTTTTGACTCTGTCCGAGCATGCGAAAGCATATCAATAAAATTCAAAACACATACATTCAGTTGATTCCCATCAATTCGGGGCAACTGATCAATTAACCGTTCGCAAGAGTTGGAATCATTGATTTTATGATATGAAAATGTGTAGTTTTTTCTATATCGCTGAAAAAGAGTCTGCAATAATTCATTCTCATTCATATTTTTTCCTTCTTCATCCTCTTCTTCTACCCATAATTGTGGGTACAGTTGTTGAATCTGCAATGGGAAAAGTCCGGAAAAAATCGCATTTCTGGCATATTGTGTGGCCGTAGGGAGCATACTGCAATACAACTCCTCTTCGTTGAATTGATAAAACTCACTCAGCAACTCGCGTATCACCTTCCACTGGTCGTAACGAAAATTATCTACCAACACAAAGAACACTTTTTCTCCTTTATCGAGCAATGGAAAAACCTTGGTTTTAAATAAATCTGGACTCATCAGAGGTCTTCTCTCAGGATGTTCAAACCAATACTCGTAATTTCTTCTAACAAATTTAGTAAATGTATTATTGGCTTCTGTTTTTTGCATTTTAAGCATCTCATCCATGCCATTATTGGTTTCCGCCAGCTCCAGTTCCCAATATACCAATTTCTTATAAACCTCTACCCAATCTTCGTAGGTCAATGAATCGTTTATTTGCATACCAATACGCCCAAACTGAGACTGGTAGGACGAAGTTGTATGTTCTGTTACTATTTCCTTTTGGTGAATATTCTTTTTCAACGTCAGCAAAATCTGACTTGGATTTACCGGTTTAGTCAGGTAATCAGCTATTTTACTGCCAATGGCCATATTCATTATATTCTCTTCTTCGCTTTTGGTAATCATCACCATAGGCACATCCGGATCTATTTCTTTTATCAGGGCTAAAGTTTCGAGCCCGCTAAGACCCGGCATATTTTCGTCTAAGAAGATAATATCGTAAGTTTCTTTCTGACAAAGTTCAACAGCGTCTTTTCCATTGGTAGCTGTAACCACCTCGTATCCTTTTTCTTCAAGAAAAAGAATGTACGGTCTTAACAAGTCCATTTCATCATCAGCCCAAAGTATGCGGTCTTTTCTCATAATCAGCAACTCTTCAAATCCCCTGAGGGTTTATTTTAAATAATACTCTTGCATAAATTCAAAATACGTCTTCAATTGATTTTTTTGAACAATCGTATTCAGATTTTCCTGTGTAACAACAATGTTTCTGTAATTTGCAGCTTTAAGTCCTTGAAATAATGTTTTTTCCTTCACCATCCGCAGTAAATATGATTTTGCTATCTGAGCATCATTCAAAGGTCCAACGAGAATCATCTTTTGATTATTCATATTTTCCAGCGATACTTTCAGATTCATTATACCATAGTTTTTCGCATTGTATTCATCAAAAGCAGGCTTGACCTTAGCAAAATCAATCGAGCCAGAAACAATAAAAATTGTAACAAAATGAGGCTCATTAGCACGATAAGCAAACAAACCCTTGAACAATGGGACTGCAGTTTCCTGCTTTGGTTTAGCAGGAATCATAGCAGGAGTTTCTTTCTCGATAACTTCAGCTTTTTGTACCGTCATATCAGGTTTTGATACCGTCTGAGTTTTAGCTGCACTTATCTGCGGCTGAACCGTTTTCTCTATTGGCTTATCAGCTGCTTTTGCTACCGATAGATTTTCTACCGGTTTCTCCGAAAGTTTTGTTTCCCGCTTTTCTTCTGACTTCTGTACAGTTTTACTAGCCGTAGCCTCAACCTTTTTCTCAACTTGTCTAGTTGAATTATCATTTGCAATTACTTTCTCTTCAATTACAGGAGGAGTGTTTAAAACAACCCTAGTACCCTGTTTGTTTTCTGGTATTTTGCCATGAAACAAAAGATAATCATCCAAATTAACCGTTGTTTTAACTAATGTAAAGTTTTTATCTGATATGATTACTTTTTGAACTTTATATTGGTCAAGCAAATTCGTTAATGAAGCATCCGTAGAAACTGAGTTCAGGTACCAAACAGCCTCATCATACGATTCAAAATTAGTTATAGCCAACACATTCCGGGTAGAATCAAGCTTACTGACCACTAAATCAAAATCTTTTATCATAAACCTTGAAAAGTTGAACGAAGCAATGTTGTACAATAATTTATTGATAACCCCATCTTTCAGCTGACTGATAAACAGCACACTGTGTCTGCCATCTTTTTCAGCAGTAAATTGCTGATCGGATTCTTTATTGTCCTCAACACGAACTGCCTTTTCTTCCCTTCTGGTCAATAATGAGCCGCCCGAAGTTCCCTGTATAGCCTCCTTACCCTGCCTCATCAAAGCAAGAATATCTTTTGCCATTGCACTTACATCGCTTTCGGGGTAGCTCTTTAGCAAATCATTCAAGGCTGTTCTGAAATTTTCTTCTTTGTCGCTTTTCCCTATACTCAATGCATTTAAAAATAAGAACTTAGGCATTAAAGTAGACAATGGGAAATTCTGTTTAGCATAAGCAACCTGCTTGTATACTGTTTTATAATCGCTCTGGTTGAAAGCTTTATACGTCAGACTGTAAATTGAGTCCTGCTCCTTATACATATTTTCAAGCCGCACGGCATAATCCGGCTGAGACAAAATTTTCTGATATTTGGAATCTGGAAAATCAGTAATAAGTTTTGTTCTGTAGATGTTGGCCTGATCCTGATTTCCGCTTTTTAGTTGTATCTGATAAATATTAAAATAGGCATCCGCAACGCGTTTATCCGAACCAAATCTCCGACAAAATTCTTCGAATGTAGCTATCGACATAGGAATGTCTTCTATTTTATCCTTATAAATCTGCCCCATTGAGAATAAAGCCGTGGCTATGTCGGCATTTGAGTTCTCTATCTGAACAGCCGAAACAGGAATTTGTTTCAGATAAAATTCCGGTCGTTTGTTTTCACTAATAGCTTTGGAATTGACTGTTGTATCAGCAGACTCCTTAACCGTTTCATTTTTAGTTGTATTCTCTTCAGCAAAAACAGAGCTGGACTTATTCATACGCCTCCAGTTGTCCTCCAGCTTACGTTTACCCCATTTCTTCAAAAACTCAGCCTCGCCACTTTTTAAGGCATTCGGATTATAGAAATACCACTCGCCTGTACTTCCTCCTATGGCTTTTTTATTTGGTCTATTCAGGTTATTCATCCCAATAGGCTGTCCCATGGATTCCGACTCGGATTCTGCTTCAGCTATAGCTTCTTGTTTTTCTTTCGTGTCTTTCTCCGCAGCAGCTTTTTCATCTGCGGTTAATTTACTGATGATTTTATTCACCACTTCAAGGCGCTTATCTTCGCTCATTGCCGACAGTCGTTGTAAGCTATCCTGCAGTTCTACAATGTTGTTTTGCACCACCAACTCGCCTAGCATCTCACCAAGCCGGCTAACACGGTTGTAGTCCTCATGATCTTTTGTTATGATTCTTCCGGCTTCTTCATAGCATGGTTGAGCAAGTACATATTTCCTTTTAGTATAATAAATATCGCCCAGGGTAATGAGAGTGGCAGCTTTGGCTAAACCTTTTTGAGTACTTTTTTCAGCTGAAAGCTTATAATTCTCAATCGCTTTCAGGGTATCTGCATGTTGTAGATATGTATTTCCCAATGCAAAATACAATAAATCAAGATAATCCTTATTTTTCCGGTTCTTCATCAGACCAAGCAACTCTTTTCGAATATCTGAGATTTTTCCCTGATTTAATTGCGCTCTGTTTACTCTGGCACTAAACTCCATTTCGTAAGGAGCGTTTAAATTTATCACTTTAGTATAGGAATCGTAAGCAGCCTTTTTATCGTTCGACTTTTGATAAAGCTGCGCCAGCAGGTAAGAAAAACGCTGTTTGTAATACTTATCGGTTTCTTTTGATAAAGCCAGTTGCACAAACGGAATAGCTTCTTTGTATAGATGCTTTTTCAATAATATGTCGGCATTTACAGCCGCAAAAAGACCGACATTGGTATGAGTAAGATTGTTTTGTTGAATTCCTGAAAGTACCTGCTCAGCTTCATACATCCAGCCCATTTCGCCGTATGCCCTTGCTATCCATAACTGACACGTTATCTGCAAATTTTTATCTGATTCAAAATGCCTGATAATGTACGAAAACGTTCCCACTGACCCTAAAAAATCTGCTTTGTGAAATTCAGCCTTCCCTTGTAGAAGCCACACATCTTTCATGGCCGGATTAAACTCCTCCTGATTATAAAACAACTTATATTCAGGAGAATTACTTCGCTTATAATTCTTCTGGGGTTTTACTTTTATTGAATGTAATTTTATGGCTTTACGACATTTTTCAATCGCCAAATCCATATTACTTTGCGCAGAATTTGCATTGGAATGTACACTTATCGGGTACATCGGAATAATACCCGAATAATCTTCCTTGTGCGCTCTCTGGATATTTTTTAGTCCATCGTTATAGCTAACATCACCATTAAAATAGACGTTAAAACGCGTGTTTAAAGCCTGATAGTTTCTCGACAGCCAGGTATTCTTATTGGTAGAACAGCCGCTAACAAGCAGTATTAGCAGCAGAAACAGAATTATATTTTTTGCGTATTTTTCCAAACGGTCTCGAGTTGAAATTATGAGTACAAAAAGTGGTGTGAAATACTTAAAGCTGTTGAATGAATGAATTGAATTCTATTGATTTTAAACTTTAAAATACACTTTCTATTGTCTTTCTGCTTACAAAAATACTCATTTTCGAAGATTTATTGTTAAGTCAGGATAGAAAACATTTTCTGCTTCTGCTAAAAATCAAATAATACCAACTCCAATCCACTCATAAGTTCAAAGTTCTTTTATCGCATTTATGAAAATAGCGCCCTAAAAACCAAAAACCAAGAATTGCAATTATCCCGCTAACCAGGCCTATCCAGAGGGTATTACCGGTACCTATCGTATCTATGTCCGGAACTTTATATCCATTATTCTTAAGATAATAAAAAATTACAGCCAGCACATTATTGGTAAAATGCGCCACTATCGATAACCATAGATTACCGCTCCATACAAGTAAATATCCCAAAAAAGCTCCGAGAAGCATGCGCGGAACAAAGCCATAAAATTGCATGTGAATAGCGCTGAATACTACCGCTGTTATCCAGATGGCCAGCTTGACATTCAGTTTCCGTTGAAGTACTCCTTGAATTGCTCCCCTAAAAAAAACCTCCTCACCTATTGCCGGAATAATGGCTATTAAGAAAATATTAAAGAATAATGCCTGAAGGCTGTGGACATTGAGAAATTTTTCAGTGAGTGCAGCAGTATCATTTTCGGAAGATTTCATCATTTTTTCTAAGCCTGATAAAGCATCAGGCAAAACCAATCGCTGATTCAGATCACCTAACAAATTGATAAAAGGAACGATAAGTATCATAAACAAGATTACAAACAAAACGGCAACCCAGTTGATTGGCTTATCTAAAGACAAAAAAACTTTCGCGTTATTTGAGCAAAGATACGCCAACACTATGGCCGGCAATATAAACACAGCTATAGATTGAATCAGCTGTAGCAGTTTCAATAAGCCGGTATCATTCATATTTCCGTGCGTTATCAACAGCCAGATAACCGATCCGAACACTGCGAATAAGAATGACAGACCAATAAGTATAAGCAGTTTGGAAAAAACACTGCTTTGAGTATACATGCCTTTAAAATTGCTCATTATATAATGTGTTTTTACAAAAAAACTCCTGTCATCTTTCGATAACAGAAGTTCTTTTTGTGTCTTAAAAACTTAATCTTAGTTTCTTGGGCGTGCTTCTTTAACAACCATTGAACGGCCATCAAATTCAGCTCCGTTTAATTCTTCGATTACTTTTGCAGCAGCAGCATCGTCAGCCATTTCTACAAATGCAAATCCTTTTGATTTTCCTGTTTCGCGATCTTTGATAATTTTGCAAGACTCAACTTGACCATACTCTTCAATAACCCCTTGAAGGTCATTTTCGCGAACTTTGTAACTTAAGTTACCTACGTAAATGTTCATAAAATAAAAATAAAAAATTGAATAAAATTGTTCAAGAACAGTATAAAACAAACGGGGTTAATACAATATCAGTCCTTGAAAAGGCGAGTTTGAAAATAACCTTACGAAAAAATACACTTTCTTTTCGCTTACAAAGAAAAACAATTATTTTTGAATATACAACAAATAGTGTAAAAATATTTGAAATTTCGTGAATTAGGCATTTTTATCTCAATTTCTTGTCAGCCCGTTACCTTTGATTATCCATTTATACGAACAGAGTTCTGCCAGCGCCATTGGCCCCCGTGCATGCAGTTTTTGAGTGCTTATTCCAATTTCTGCGCCCATACCAAATTGTGCTCCATCGGTAAAAGCGGTCGAAACATTTGTATAAATACATGCTGCATCCACTACCTTATCGAAATAAGTGATATTTTGTTCATTTTCACTTACTATGCATTCACTGTGTTTGGAACTGAAGGCAGCAATATGATCAACCGCATTCTGAATAGACTCTACTGTTTTTATGGACATTTTGTAATCAAGAAATTCAATATCAAAGTGCTCTTCTCCTGCATGCTCCAGCAATTCTTTTGGATATTTTCCATTTAAAAACGTGAATGCTTTTACATCTGCATAAATTATCACATTTTTTGTTGCCAACTTCTCACACAATGTGGGTAAATCTGCCAACCTTTTCTCATTTATTATCAAGCAATCCAACGAATTGCACACACTTACTCTTCGGGTTTTGGCATTAAAGATAATCTCCTGCCCTTTTGTAACATCGCCGAATTCGTCAAAATATGTATGGCAAATTCCGGCACCGGTTTCAATCACAGGAATACGTGAATTGTCCCGTACAAAATCTATCAGACCTTTTCCACCGCGGGGTATAATAACATCAACAAATCCCACAGCATTCATTAGCTCTGCGGTAGCTTCTCTGCCAGCCGACAAAAGTGTCACAATATTTTCGTCCAGACCAAATTTAGCCAAAACCGACTTTATTACTTTCACGATAGCAGTATTTGAGTTGTGAGCGTCAGTACCTCCTTTCAACACGCATACATTTCCTGACTTCAGGCAGAGCGAAAAAACATCGAAACTCACATTCGGTCTGGCTTCATAGATAATTCCTACCACACCAAATGGAACTGTAATCTTAGATATTTTCATCCCGTTAGGTCGTTCTGTTTCTGAAAGCAATTTTCCGAAGGGAGATGGCAATGAAGCAACATTACGAATATCACCGGCTATAATGGCTATTTTTTCTTTACTCAATGACAAGCGATCGAACATCGGATTTGCTTTATCCATTTTCGCTAAGTCTTTCGCGTTTTCTGACAGAATCATATCCGATTGTGCAACTGCCTCATCGGCCAGCGACAACAATATCTGATTTATAGTTTCGTCGGTCACCAGATTCAAGGCGCGCGAAGCAAGTACAGATGCTTTTTTCCAATCAGTATGTATAGTTGAAGTACTCATATCGTTTTTATTCTAATAATTCTATTCCAAATATAAATAATCGCAATGAACAAGTGGTTTTTGATTCTTCTTTCCAAGTAGTTCCCTTGAACGCAAACTGTTATACTGCACCTTGCCTACTCCTAGCAAAACTCCCTGTGGATCGAAAATTCTGACAATATCATCTTTTTCAAAATCACCTACTATTTCAGTGGCTCCAATAGGTAAAAGGCTCACAGCCTTATCACCGGTTAGCACCTTGGCAGCATTTTCATTTACATGAATCTCACCCTTGGCAAAACCTTCGCTGTGAGCAATCCACTTTTTTACGCTGGACACTTCACTGGCTGAAGCAACAAAGCGCGTGCACACTACATCCTGTTTTTTATCAAGCAACTGCGACAAAATTCCGTCTCGTTTGCCATTGGCTATAATTACATCAATGCCTTCATCGGCTATTTTGCGGGCAATAGTCGTCTTAGTTAACATACCTCCACGACCAAAAGTAGATTTTGTACTTTGGATAAAGTCAGCAACATCCTGTCCTTTCTCTATCTTGCGAATCACTTTGGACTCAGGATTTGACGGCGAGCCATTAAAAATTCCATCAATATTACTCAGGATAATCAAAGCTTCCATATCCATCATCGAAGCAATTAAGCCTGAAAGTTCATCATTGTCTGTAAACATCAATTCAGAAACAGACACTGCATCATTTTCGTTTACAATCGGGATAACTTTGTTGTCGAGCATTATCCGCATACAATTGCGCTGGTTCAGATAATGACGGCGACTCCCGAAATTCTCTTTTGTGGTCAATACCTGACCTACGGTTATGCCATGCTCGCGGAATAAATCATAGTAATGGTTTATCAGTTTTGCCTGTCCTACAGCCGAAAACAACTGACGTTGATCTACCACATCCATTTTCTTGCTTATCCCCATCACACTGCGCCCCGAAGCTACCGCGCCCGAAGAAACCATCACTATCTCAACACCTTTTTTATGCAACTGTGAGATTTGATCAACTAAAGCAGACATGCGGGTAATATCCAATGTGCCATCAACACGGGTCAATACATTACTACCTATTTTTACTGCTATTTTTTTGAATCTATGACTCATAAAATCTTATTTTTCTTTGTAAATAACATGCATAAGTGTAGTGCCTACCGCATTAAGCGTGCTTTTATCTACATTGTCCATAGTGTCATGTATTGTATGCCAGTAACTCCCGAACCCGCTTGCAGTATGCGGATCAAAATGAATAATATCTATCGTGGGAATGCCCAATATTTTATTTACATAAATATGATCGTCAGTTATAGCCCCGCCCTTTTCATCTCTGAAATACTGACCAAAACCAAGATCTTTTGCCTGCGACCACACAGTATTTACTACAGAACTTGCATAATAATCAGACGATTGCTCTCTGTAAAATGTAGCTCCGGGAGCTCCAACCATATCAAGCAAGATACCATATCTGGCGGTATAACCTGATACATGCGGATTTTTAGCCCAATATTGAGTTCCCAGACACCAGGAATCTTCACTTCCTTCTCCCGAAACACTTTCCGGCTGTCCATAATCTTCAGAATCTACAAAAACTACATCAACCCCAACTGTTGGTTGAGTCTTACTGATTACTCTGACTATTTCGAGCAAAACACCGACTCCACTGGCTCCATCGTTAGCTGCCATTACAGGTTTTTTACGGTTTTCAGGCTTCGGGTCATTATCCGCCCATGGGCGAGAATCCCAGTGAGACAACAACAAAATACGCGTAGTGGCTTTGGGGTTTATTGATCCTATAATATTAGTGGATTTTAAAATAGTTCCATCAAAAGCCGTTAAGTTTGCTTTTTGCTCAACAACTTCAGCACCATGCCTTCTTAGTTCTTGCAATAGATATTGAGCACAATTATCGTGAGCTTTAGTATTGGGAACCCGCGCACCAAAATCTACCTGACGTTTTGTAAAACTATAAGCAGAATCAGCAGAAAATGCAGGAATACTAATAGCCTTATCATTATTCTGAGCACTCTTGGTTGTTTGAGTACATGACAGTAGCAAGGCTACCGGCAGAAAAAAAAATAATATTTTTCTCATATCTGAATTTTATGAACGACAAAGATACTGATTTATGATTAAAAAACGAATCAGCACAGTACTAACAGTAGAGAAAAACGTTTGAGTAAAAAATTATACGTAAACATTAAAATAAATTGGAGAAATAAACTATTTTTGTGGAATGTCTCTGAATTTTGTATTTATTTTTCCAGCATCATAAAATATTTATAAAAAACAGGCAAAAAGTAATTTGTTGCAAAAATCGATTTTACAAGACATAAATCACTAACAACAAACAACTTAAACAGACATAAATCAATGAACGAACAACCGAATATCATTGAAAGCAACAAAAATAGGTTGTAAAACATATTTTTTCGCTTGCGCCTCTGACTTTTTACCTGTTATTTTGTCATCGTTAACTAAACAACACAATCTTTTTTATACCTTAAAAAACTAATACCTATTGAAACGTGAGACTTTGTGAAAAGTCTCACGTTTTTTGTATTAAATTGTATCAATTCCTGCACATTTTCTGAAATTTGTGCAAAAAAAATTGCAGTTTCAATAAAAACTGCTATTTTTGCTCGTCATTTTCAAAAATGTTTTTTAACTGAAAAAACACGCTAAAAAGACATACTCTATCTGCACATACATCTGTGAATTATCAGTTACATTATACTAATCTAATTATCAAAAAATGAGTTTTAACATTGTTGTTCTTGCTAAGCAAGTACCCGACACACGCAACGTAGGGAAAGACGCCATGAAAGCGGATGGTACGGTGAATCGTGCTGCTTTGCCGGCTATCTACAATCCCGAAGATTTAAATGCGCTGGAACAAGCTCTACGCTTGAAGAGTAAAATTGAAGGCGCTACAGTTCATATCCTTACCATGGGACCGGCCCGTGCTGCTGAAATTATTCGTGAAAGCATGTACCGTGGTGCAGATGGAGGATATTTATTAAGTGGTCGTGAATTTGCTGGTTCAGATACTTTAGCAACTTCTTATGCATTGGCTTGTGCCATTCGCAAAATAGGAAAAGTTGATTTAATTGTTTGCGGTCGTCAGGCCATCGATGGTGACACTGCTCAGGTTGGACCACAAGTTGCGGAAAAGCTGGGTTTACCTCAAATTACCTATGCAGAAGAAATTCTTGATCTCTCGAATAATAAAATTACGGTAAAACGTCGTTTGGAACGTGGAGTTGAAGTAGTAAAAGGTTCTTTGCCAATGCTGGTAACCGTAAACGGTTCTGCGGCTAACTGTCGTCCTCGCCATGCTAAACTTACACTCAAATACAAACATGCTGCAACCCCTTCTGAAAAACAAGAAGCCGGTTCTGATTATACCGATTTGTATGATTCTCACCCATATCTGAATATTACTGAATGGGGCGTGAACGATATTGAGCACGATATTCAATGGCTTGGACTTACTGGTTCGCCAACCAAAGTAAAACAAATCGAAAATGTAGTATTTACAGCAAAAGAAAGTAAACGACTTACTGCTGCCGATACCGAAATAGAAGATTTGATTAAAGAATTAATTGCTAACCATACGATAGGATAATTTACCATGAACAATATATTTGTATATCTTGAAATTGAAGATGGAATTGTAGGCGATGTTAGCCTGGAATTGCTAACCAAGGGTCGCAGTCTGGCCAAACAACTGAATTGTAAATTAGAAGCTGTAGCAGCCGGTCATGAATTAGATAGCATTGGAGCTCAGGTTTTTCCATACGGCGTTGACGTGCTGCACCTTGCTGACGACAAACGTTTGAGCCCATATACCTCAATGCCTCACACTTCTTTATTGGTAAATCTTTTTAAAGAAGAAAAACCACAAATTGCTTTAATGGGAGCTACTTCCATTGGTCGTGACTTAGGTCCTCGTGTTTCTTCAGCTTTATTCAGCGGTTTAACTGCCGACTGTACTTCGCTTGAAATTGGAACTTATGAAGACAAAAAAGCCGGAAAAGTATATGAAAATTTACTTTACCAAATCCGTCCCGCTTTTGGTGGAAACATTGTAGCCACTATCGTAAACCCTGACTGCCGCCCGCAAATGGCAACAGTGCGCGAGGGAGTAATGAAAAAAGAAATCAAAGATCCTAAATTTGCAGGAAAAACCCGCAAACTGGATGTTTCTAAATATGTAGCCGACACTGATTTTGTGATTGAGGTGATTGAACGTCACATGGAAAAATCAAAATTAAATATCAAAGGTTCTCCAATTATTGTTTCCGGAGGTTACGGAGTAGGAAGTGCCGAAAATTTCAAATTATTACACGAGTTGGCTGCTACATTAGGTGGCGAAGTTGGGGCTTCACGTGCTGCTGTTGATGCCGGATTCTCTGAACACGAACGTCAGATCGGTCAGACCGGAACCACCGTACGTCCAAAGCTTTATATTGCCTGTGGAATTTCCGGACAAATCCAGCACATAGCCGGTATGCAGGAAAGCGCAATGATTATTGCCATTAACAATGATCCTAAAGCACCAATCAATGCAATTGCCGACTATGTAATAACAGGAACGGTAGAAGAAGTACTTCCAAAAATGATTAAGTATTACAAAAAGAACTCGAAATAAAATGAACTTTTTTAACGACAATCCCGCAATAAAATTTCAACTGTCTCATCCATTGATGACAAAAATAGTTGCCCTCAAGGAGCGCAATTTTGTTGAAAAAGATAAATATGATTATGCATCCCGAGATTTTGAGGATGCTATTGACAACTACGAAAAAGTACTTGAAATTATCGGGGAAGTTTGTGGTGAAATTATTGCTCCCAATGCTGAGAGTGTTGACCATGATGGTCCTGAAGTTATCAACAGCCGTGTAAAATACGCTCGTGGAACTCAGGAAAACCATGATGCGCTAACTCAGGCTGGTGTTTATGGTATTACTTTACCACGTCAATATGGTGGTTTAAATTTCCCAATGGTAGCTTATGTAATGTCGGGCGAAATGGTTTCACGTGCCGATGCCGGATTTGCCAATATCTGGGGACTTCAGGATTGTGCCGAAACTATTTCTGAATTTGCTTCCGAAGAGATAAAAGCTGAATTTCTTCCACGTGTAGCCGAAGGCGCTACTTGTTCGATGGACCTTACAGAACCTGATGCAGGATCGGATTTACAAGCTGTGCAATTGAAAGCCACTTATAATGAAAACGACGGATTATGGTATCTGAACGGAGTAAAACGCTTCATCACCAACGGAGATGCTCAAATAAAACTTGTTTTGGCCCGTTCGGAAGAAGGCACCAACGATGGTCGTGGGCTATCATACTTTGTGGCTGAAAACAAACATGATAACACCATTTTGGTACGTCGTATTGAAAACAAACTGGGTATCAAAGGTTCGCCTACTTGCGAACTGGTATTCAACAACACACCTGCAAAGCTGGTTGGAACCCGTCGTTTAGGACTTATTAAATACGTTATGTCGTTAATGAACGGTGCTCGTTTAGGTATCGGTGCTCAGTCTGTAGGACTTTCGGCAGCTGCATACAACGAGGCATTGGCTTACGCCCGTGATCGTCGCCAGTTCGGTAAAGCTATTATTGAATTCCCTGCTGTATTTGAAATGGTATCAATTATCAAAGCGAAACTTGATGCTTCGCGTGCTTTGCTTTACGAAACTACGCGCTTTGTAGATGTTTATAAAGCTTACGAAGCTATAGAAAATGAAAGAAAACTTGAAGCTGACGAAAAAGCAGATTATAAGGAATATTCTAAACTAGCCGATGCATTGACTCCTATGCTCAAAATGTTTACCAGCGAATATGCCAACCAAAATGCTTACGACTGTATTCAGGTTCATGGAGGTTCGGGCTTTATGAAAGATTATGCCTGCGAACGCTTATTCCGTGATGCCCGCATTATGACAATCTACGAAGGAACTTCTCAATTGCAAGTAGTAGCTGCCATTCGTCACGTAACAACAGGCAACTACCTGAAAATAATTCGTGATTACGATGCTCAGCCTATCAAACCAGAATTTACATCGTTCCGCAAACGCTTACAGATCATGACCAACTTGTATGCTAATGCTGTGGCAAGAGTAACCGAAGCAAAAAATCAGGAGTACCTTGATTTCCAAGCTCGTCGCTTAGTAGAGATGGCTGGACATATTGTGATGAGTTACTTGCTGATAATTGATGCTTCGCGCGATACTGAAGATTTATTCCGTAAATCTGCGGAGGTTTATCTGAATTATGGCGAAGTTGAAGTGCGCAGACATGCTGCATTTATCAAAACATTTGATGTTGAAAATGTTGATGTTTATAAAGTAGTTTAAATGTATAATAATCAAAATATGAAAAAGCCCCGAGGAAACCAATTTCTTCGGGGCTTTTTAATTCCTTTCATAGTAACACTTCACTTGCTTTCACGTCTTATAATCCCAACGTAGCGGCAAATATCACCTGCTGTTGAGACGCCTTCGACAATGACAGTGTAGTCATTTGATTTATCCGCGCTATAAAAGTTTACATGCACATTCCCGTTACTATCAGTTGACAGTTTTGGATTCCAATAAATAGTGGTTCTTAAATCAGGATTTGAACTTCTGTAGATACTGTCCACCTGATATTTTGGCACATAAAACTCTGCTGGTTTCTGATAGCCAAGGGGCATAACATGCGCCAAACTAATAGGAGGTGCTGTTTTCCGGTTTTCACCTTTCTTAAGCGAAATGGCAATAACTCCATTTGCCCCGCGCGAACCAAATATAAGCGTGTTGACCCCTTTAAATACATCAATACTCACCAAGTCATGGGCTGTAAGAAATGACAACTCAGATATATCCTGCATTTCTATATCATCAATCAAAACTAAGGGGCTTTTACTTGAACCACGAATTGAAATCTTATCTTCATTAACCTGAACCCCCGGTATAGTCAGAAACAAATCTAATAAACTCATATCCTGAAAAAGCTCTAGTTGCTCGGTGGTGACCTTTGAATCTCCCAGTCCTGCATAATAGCTTTTATTTGAACTCTGTTCTTTACTTGCATTTACTGTAATCTCAGATAGATTAACAACTCTGATTCCACCCTCATAGTAGTATTTCTCTTTACTCTGCTGAAAATACTCTTCTTTTTCTGCCACCCCATTAGTTTCGAGGACAACAGGGATAAATACTTTAGAATCAGGAAATTTATCTTCATCCGGGATGATTTCAACATCGGCTATTCCTTTGGACTTATTTGCCTTAAGTGCAAACGAAGTACTATCAGGAAACTCAAGACCATCAATTAAAAATCGACCTAAACTGTCTGTTTTACTCATTCTTATTGAATTCTTGTAGGGAGAGATAGCTATTATTTCGCATTTCTTTACAGGAGTATTCATAATGTTCTTCACCATCCCTGAAAGTGCCTGACTCATTTCCATATAAAATCCGGGCTTTTTAAATACAGATTTTACAACATCTTCAGTCTTGAAACGACGCCAACCCTGAGTTAACATCAAAAGGTCTGTTTTTTCGCGTGTGGCTATTGAGCTATCAACGAAGTAGCTTGCTGGAGCTTCTACGTATCCTTGTATATCAGATGTCAGCAACAAATTAGTCAATATATTGTCAGCTAATGAGTCATGCCTTACAGTGTAACTATCGGTAATGCCGATAGAAAAATTACCTTTTACAGCTTCACCCATTAATGTCTTCACTTTTAAATTCAAATTGACAGCTTCACGCTTACTGTATTTAAGTTTATTGCTTTCAATAGTAACAACAGGAAACTTGAAATTCCTGACAAAAACCAAACGCTCGCAATATGTGTGACCCAACGAGTCAATAATAGAAAATGAATTTATTCCGGCACGAAGTAAGGACTCTGAGATTTGACCTTCGATTTTTCTCAGTGATTGTATCACGTTTACTTTTCCTCTGGTATGTACCAATAAATAAAGCGATTTATCCGGCAAGGAGGTTTTATTGACAACTTCATATAGAATTTTACCCTTATTATAAAGCAAACGTAATACTACTCCTGACTCCTGACTTTTGGGTAACTCAATACGTTTTTCGATACCAGCTTCATTTCTAACTATTGCATAATAATTTTCAGCCGGATACGCTTGCAAGCTAAACTTTCCCATTCCTTTATGGAAGCTTGCAGCATTTACTATTTCTTCATCTTTATCATTAAACACCCTTAAAGTTATGCTTGTGGACAAGCCATTCTTTTTAATGGCTTTAAAAGCAACTATCTGAAGTATATCGTTCAGGAGTATTCCACTTTCTGGAAAAAACTGAACATCAAAATCTGAATTTATATCAGGTACAGAAAACGTATTCTTATATTTTTCTTCCGTCATCGATATATTGATGATTTTCTTGGAAACATCATTCGAATCAATCTTTATTTGCCAGCCAATCTTTCCTTCTTTATCTGTCAACAAGCCCAGCTTCTTTTTGTCTGCACTGTTCCAGTTCTGCACAACTTCCACTTTATTTCCAACAATAGGATTGTGCGAAGCATTAGTAAAAGTGACCGTCACAGGTATGAATCCGTTAACCGGTGTTCCATAGTTTACCTTACTCACAATCCTGTCATCAATATTATTTCCAATAAGAATATCCTTCTTAAAGAAAAAATCCTTTCCTGTATTTTGCATCCAGTAGGTATACGCACAAAGTGAATAATGACCTGTAGGAATTTCTGGTTTCAATTTTATATGCCCTGCAAAACCGAGCGAATCATTCTTTATTTTCACTCTGGAGATAACCGAATCTCGTTTGTCAATCAACTCAACATAAACAAATTGACTTAAGGCATTCGGCAACAGAGTCATAGCATTGAGCAGGTAGGCTTTAAACCAAATGTCCTCTCCAGCACTGTAATAGGGCTTGTCAGTTTGTACGTAGATCTTTTCTTGCAATTCACTGATTAGTGGATTTCTGAATCGACTGATTATCTTATCAGAAAACGCGGGAGTCTGAGTATAAGCTGATGTAGTATAGAATAATGTAATGATCAGAGAAAGTAAAAAATGCTTTTGGCGCTTGTTCATATTTACTATTCTATAGTTGAGTTTTGATGTATGTTTTAATTAAGACCTTCTGTCTGCAATAAGGATTAAATACAAACTAAAAAATTAAACTCAATTAACTGTTTTGAGCAATACCAAACCCAACATCTTAAATTCGGGAGAGCAAGACATAAAAAAAGCCTACCATATATGATAGACTTTTCAATGCGTGACAAAAGTCAATTAGTATATACTAAATTACTTTCACATTTACTGCATTTAATCCTTTTTTGCCTTCCTGCAAATCAAATT
>Ga0302215_10000794_pt1 | contig 23145 bp, 20 predicted proteins | sample II_Fen_N3_1_FD_194580 | JGI IMG/M metagenome (GOLD analysis project Ga0302215, IMG submission 194580) | Peat permafrost microbial communities from Stordalen Mire near Abisko, Sweden - II_Fen_N3_1 | ecosystem: Environmental > Terrestrial > Soil > Wetlands > Permafrost | place: Sweden: Abisko... | reverse complement strand
TTGATAAAATTCCTTATATGTCAATTGTTGGTATTGCTATTGCGATGGCGATGTTCAAGTGTGTTCCGAAAATTTCAGGAACTGGCGAAAAGGTTGTACACAAAGAGTTTAAAAAAACTTTCAAAGAAATTTTGACGAACAAATATATGCTTATTCTCATACTTGTTTCGATGATGAAATCGTTAATCACAAACAGCTCGGTCATTTTGTTGCCGTTCTTGTGGAAAAGTATGGGGCACACACCTGTTTATATAGGAATAGCGTTGTTCTTGTTCTTGCTGGCGGCAGGCTTAGGCTCTTTTGTGAGCGGTAAGTTTGAAGAGGTTATTGGCGCAAGAAAAGTGTTTTATATCTCTATGATTTTAACGTTTCCGATAATGGCGGCGTTTGTGGCGACTTACAAATTACATCCGATAATTTCTGTCGCGATATTTGTCGTGATGGGATTCACAACAATGCTCGCCCAGCCTGTTATGATAGTTATGGCACAGAGAATTTTGCCAGAGTACAAAAGTATCGTTTCAGGCTTCATCAACGGTTTCAGCTGGGGCGTGGTCGCTGTGTTCTTGACAATAGTAGGCTTCTCAGCGCAAGCCTTCGGGATAGCAAAAGTGTTGTTGATAGTCTCTTTTGTCCCTGTGGTATTTGCGTATTTCGTCAAATTCTTGCCTAAACACATAGAGGCCAAAAAATAACTTATTTTTGATTTATAATTGGAATATGAAAATGACAAAAACATCAAGACAATCATATATAAATGTTCACAGAGACGCGTGGGTTGAGGTTAATCTCGAATATTTGGCGCAAAATGTCAAAGCGATAAAAAAACTGGTTAAAAAGGGCGTGAAACTGCTTGCAGTTGTAAAAGCTGATGCGTACGGACACGGCGCTGTTATGGTTGCGCAAACTATGTTGGCGTCGGGCGTTGATATGCTTGGGGTTGCGTCAATCGATGAGGGTTTAAATTTAAGAGACGCAAACATTTCTTGCGACATTCTTGTGTTGGGCGCGGTTCCTGTTTGGGCGTTTGAAAGCGCGGTTGAAAACGAAATTACTCTTTCAATTTTTTCACAAGAACACATTTTGGCGGCAAAGCAGGCGTTTGAAAGAACAGGTAAAAAAGTTAAAGCTCATATCAAAATAGATACGGGCATGAATAGAATCGGTGTTGGGATGCAAGAAGCCGTTGATTTTATCAAAAGTGTTCAAAGCGCTGAGTTTATAGATTTACAAGGGGTGTTCTCGCATCTTGCGTGCGCTGAAGACGAAAAAGAAACCCAAGAACAATTTAAAAAATTCGACGAAATTATTTCAAACATTGATACAAAAAATTTAACCCTGCATATTCTAAACACGGCAGGAATCATGTCTTACCCTAATTATCAGTTTGGCATGGTTAGAGCAGGAATAGGTTTGTACGGCTTGATGCCCGATTTGCCGCCTTCGGCGACGCTTTCGCAATTTGTCTTAAAACAAGTTATTGCCCTAAAAGGCAGAATTACCCGAATCCACACGATGCCAAAGGATGAGGGGATTAGTTACGGACATACTTTTGTCGCAAACGCTGATACCAAAGTTGCGACTGTTCCAATCGGTTACGCTGACGGGGTTCCTAGGGCGTTATCGAACAAAATTTACGGCGAAATTAACGGGAAAAAAGTCAAACAAATCGGAAATATCACCATGGATCAAATGATGTTTGATATAACAGGTGTTGATTCTCAAGAGGGTGACGTAATCGAGGTTCTGGGCGATAATCTTCCAATCGACGAGTGGGCAAATATCGTCGGAACGATTAATTATGAGCTAACATGTAGATTAAAAGTTAGATTACCGAGAGTTTACACAAGATAACGACTCACACGTCGTCCTGAACTCGATTCAGGATCGCAAGGTCTTTCGCAGTGGAGGAGAAAATGAGCAAACAATTCGATTTTGGAATAATAGGAGCAGGTCCTGCTGGTTATACCGCGGCAATTCGCGCCTCTCAATTGGGCAAAACCGTTGTTCTTTTTGAAAAAGAATATTTGGGCGGAGTCTGTCTGAACAAAGGCTGTATCCCGACAAAAACTTTCCTGCATTCGGCGGATGTTTACAATTCAATCAAAAAAGCCTCAAGCCTTGGGATAGAAGTGGAAAACGTTTCTGTTGATTTTGAAAAAGTGGCGATGCGAAAAACCAAAACAGTTGAAAAAATAAGAAAATCGCTCGAAATGCTTTTGAAAAGTTATGATATCGAGATTGTATACTCAGAAGCAAAATTAAAATCCAACCAACAAATCGAGGCAAACGGAGAGATTTATCAATGCGGACATGTTCTTGTTGCTACAGGTTCTGAGCCCAAATGTGTCGGAGGATTTGAATTCGACCATGAGTTTATCCTTAGCTCTGATGATGTTTTAAATTTGACAACTTTGCCTAAAAAAGTTGTGATAGTCGGTTCTGGCGCAATCGGAATCGAGTGGGCGAGAATTTTTTCTGCTTTCGGCACGGAAGTTTCTGTTGTTGAAATAGCCGATAAACTTTTACCGCTGGCTGATTACGAAGTCTCTCAAAGGCTAGAGCGGATTTTTAAGATGGCGAGAGTAAAAATGTTTTTGTCCACAAGCGTGAAAGAAATTTCTGATAAAAAAGTCAGATTGTCCTCGGGTGAAATTCTAGAGCCAGATTTTGTGTTGTTCGCAACGGGGCGCAGGGTGAGTGATGTTGGGTTAGAAAACGCTATTGATTACGAAAAAATAGGTGACGCTTACGGTTCAATTCAGCTTGCGCATTTTGCAAGCCATCAGGGCGTTTCGGTTGTTGAAAACATTGTTTTGGGCAAAGAAATGAGAGAATTTATCACGCCATCTGTTGTGTACGGAAACCCTGAAATAGCATGGGCAGGGGCGACTGAGCAGGAATTGATGATGAAAGAAGTCAAATATAAAAAATCCGTGTTCCCGATTTCAGCACTTGGTAAAGCACATTCAGAGAACAATTTGGAAGGGTTTATAAAAATTTTGGCAGGCAAAAGGGATGACTCGCAAGATGGCTCAGAAGACAAAATCTTGGGCGTGCATATAATCTCAAAAGAAGCATCGGCGCTTGTTCACCAGATTTCAATCGCGATGCAAAACGATTTGGGTGTTGAGAGCTTGAAGCATACATGTTTTGCTCACCCGACCTATTCAGAAGGGATTTATGAGTCGCTTTTGGGACTTGATAACGAGTCGCTGTCACTATTAAAAGAAATTAAGTAGGGTGCTGTAATTGCGCCGAGAAGGAAAAAGATGCCAAGATTACCGGAATATTTAAAACGACCAATAATTGATACGGATAAAACGAAAAACGTGCGAAAAATTTTGAAAGAAAACTGCCTCAATACTGTGTGTGAAGGCGCTCGTTGCCCTAACAAAAATGAGTGTTACACGAAAAACACGGCGACGTTTTTGATTATGGGAAACGTTTGCACGAGAAACTGCCGTTATTGTAATATCGGATGCGAAAAACCTCAACCTTTGGATGAAAATGAACCTAAAAACCTCGCAAAAGCGGTGAATGAGCTCGGCCTGAAGTTTGTTGTAATTACGTCAGTGACGCGAGACGACCTGCCCGACGGCGGCGCTGAGCATTTTGCAAAATGCATAGAGGAGATAAGAAAGATTGTTCCCCCCTTGAGGGGGAACCGAAATCTATTGATTTCGAAGGGGGGACAAAACGAAGAAAACCATTCTAGCGCCCCCCACCCTAGCCCTCCCCCTCAAGGGGGGAGGGAAAATCAGACAAAAATCGAAATTTTGACACCTGATTTTAAGGGCGATAAAAAATCACTTGATATTATAATCCAGTCGGCGCCCGAGGTGTTTAACCACAATATTGAGACGGTGGAGGGTTTGTTTAAAACAGCGCGTCCGCAGGCGATTTATCAGCGCTCTTTGCAAGTTTTGAAATACGTAAAAGAAAATTCTCACATTTTGACAAAATCGGGCTTGATGGTTGGTTTGGGCGAAACAATGGAAGAGGTTGAGCAGACTTTGACTGATTTGAAAAATATCAATATTGATATAGTGACAATAGGTCAGTATATCCAGCCGTCAAAAGAACATTTACCTGTAGCGAAATTCTATACAATAGAAGAGTTCGATGAGCTAAAATCGTTAGCCAAAAAAATAGGAATAAAAAACTACCAAATCGGCCCACTAGTGCGCAGCTCCTACAACGCAGCAGAGACCGCGTCGAAAAAGTAAAAATAAGAAATTTAAGTGTCCTTTATATCGTTATGAAATCTTATGGCAAAAATCTTCTACAGCACTTTTTAAATATATTTCTGCTTCTAGTTTCGCTTTTTCGGCGGTATCATATTCTTCGTCACTTTTATGATAAATTTCACCATTTTCATTATAGACTTCGAAATAATGTTTTGTACATTGGTAATCTTCTAAATATCTATTTGTTGTTACTCTTGCTTCAAAGTCTTTATTATAAACTTCAGTACCAGTCGAATGAAAATGTTTAGATTCTTCCCAGTTGAATTCAAATTTTATTTTTGACAAACCTTGCATTGAACCATCCTATCTGTAATTATCTTATTTGTTATTATACTCTTGATTGAAGATAATAGAAACATTTATTAAGAAACCTTAAAGGTCAGTAGGGTGGGATACCTATCCCACCTCCTAAAGCCGTTCGCTACAAATTATCAGTGGGGAAAAGCGCTCAATTTTGGTGAAATTAGTACCTAATGTAAATCTCCACCTTCGATTGTTTACTATTTTCTTGGTCCTAATTAAATAAACATTTTGTTTTAAAAAAGCAATTTTTATCGTCTTTTTGTTTTTATATTAATAAGGTTTTTTATTATAAAGGATAAAGGTAGCCATGGGTTTTGAAAATAAATTGCAAGGATTGTTGGTATCAAGTACTATCAAAGATAAAGCCATGTCAAATGAGCCGACCTTAGAATCTAACCAAACAAAAATGGGTAGAAATAAATTAGTTAGAACACCGAGACAAGATGAGCTCTCTTTTGTTTCAAAATTCGATCATGGGAATATAAGCACTTTTGAAAAAGTAAAATCACTCGTTAAAGGGGTAATTTCGCCTATAACGTCGATGTTTAGCAGTGTTAAGAATTTTGCGGTCGGTACTGCAATGATTGCAGGTTCTACTGCTTTGTGCATTGCGACAGGGGGAGCAGCGGCACCAGTTTTAGTCGTAATGGGTATTGTCACAGGTGGATTCCAAATAATTCATGGTCTTTCTAAGGCTACCACTGCGGATACAAATGAAGGAGCTAAGCAAGCCTGGGAAGAAATGGGTGCAGGTATCTCATCTCTAGGCCTTTCTGCTCTTGGGGCTAAAGCATCTTTGGCTTCATCTGAAACACTGGGTGTTGGAAGTGCCATAAAAATTAAAAACATGAGTTTGAAAGAGTCTACAATGGCAAACTTTAAACAACTGCCAAAATCTTTAACGGAAAGTTATAATGCATTTAAAAGTGGAAAAGCAGTAAGCAGAATAACCAACTTTGCAACCGGAAAAACCCCTGTTGTTGCAATAATAGATAATTATGAAACTAAGACAATTAATATTGATGGCAGTGGGGTTAAGGATCTTTCCCATGGTGAATTAGTCCAGTCGATAGTTGAATCGACTCGTCCAGGAACTAAGATAATTTCTATAAATGATAGAACTGGTACAAATACTTATAAGGAAAATGTTATAACGGCATTTAACAAACTGGCGGAACAAATTAAAAATGGAGAGCAAATTGATGCTGTAAACCTTTCAAGTGGTGATGATTTCCCTATAGATGGGTTAGCTAGAGAAACTGGTTTACCTTTAACTCCAGGGAATATTTCAGAATATAGGTCGGCAATAAGAGAATGGATTAAAAATCCTGTTCCATCTGAAATTGCCAATTATACTCCCAAGCAAAAAACGAATATAATTAGTTTTTATAATGAAAAGAATGAAATATTGGAGGCAATTGAAGCAGTTACCAAAAAAGGTGTAAAAGTAAATATATCGGGAAGCAATGGAGGCCCCAATTCTTTGAATTTAAATACTTTTGCAGAAGGGGTAGACGGAATAGGCGCAACTAATTATATAGGTGAAAAAACCAGCTATACTCCAATACATTCAATGATAACAAGATACAGACAAGGAACTTTTAATGTTACCCTCATTGAAGAAAATGGAATACTAAAAGGCTACGATATAACAGGAAGTGGTAAAGTCGAAATTCCTGTGAGCAAAGCCGGTGGCAGAGTACCTATTTCAGATAAATTTACTGGGAAAATTGCTAAGGAACTTATTGTATCAGACACAGAATTTGATGATATTGTCGCTGCAGAAGCGTTATTTAGAGAATTTATTAATGATAAAAAGATTGGAAAAATACCAAAAGAAGCCAAATTCGATTTGAAAGAATTTCTTCCTATCGATAAACTCAAAAACAAATTAATTCCGCCGGAAAAGATGGAAAGATATTTTAAAGCAAAAGGATGGACGGATTATTCTTCCAAGTACGAAGGTAAATACACAAATTACATCGGCCAAGATACATACTTTAGTGTTGACAGTGAAGGCAAGCTAATATATAAAATTGATGCCGATGGATCAGGAAGAAAAGCAGTTAGTTCAATATCCGGAACTTCTTTTTCTACTCCAAGAGATATTGGATTCTATGTTTTGAAAGAATATCCAACAATTGAGGGGGCAAAACAAGCCACGATTAATGTGTTGGGGCCGATGGGAAGCATTGATAATTTTATCTCAGCGGATAAGAAAAAGTAAGTAGGATGGGCTTTAGCCCATCAATCCTTCTAGCCTTCTTCTGCGCTGCCAAGAATCATGTCGTCGTCTTTGACTGCCATTTCAAGCAAAATATATGTCATATAAGCACCCAGCGCGACTGCTTTAGGGTCTAAGTCTGTGTTGTTTGCAGCTTCAATAATCGCTGTGTTAATTTCGGGGTTTTCTTCTTTGATATAGTGAATCATCTTTTTTCTCCAAGCGCCAACGTCTTGGAAAATTTCGGCAAACGCCAATGATGAATGTTCTTCTGTAATGATAGGTAACATGGAATTACACCTAACTCTCTTATTATCGCCTCTTGCAGTATTTGTATATATTTCTAATAACCTTGTTATTGCTTGTTTATTCAGGTTTTAGAATATATCAACCAAAATATTATACATTACTTGTTTGTACAGTGCCATTTATTAAGTTTTTTAAATAGAACGTCCAAAGACATGCAATATAATTGAATAAAAAACGTTTATATTTATATACGAGATTTTTGGAGAATAAATTTATGTCGAATGTCGACATGGTGAAGAATTCGCCTATGAGACCTACTTTTTATCAGGACTGGACAACGTTACCAGCCCCAAAAAAGTTTGACATCGATTTTATTATTCCAATAGAGGCAAAATCGCTCAGCGATGTGGCCAAAATGACAGGTTTAAAACTTGATTTTTTAGAAAAAATTGTTAAAGTAGAGAAACTAAAGAATAAAGTTTATTTGGATTCTGAGGGGCATCTGACAATAGGAATTGGACATAATATTGACGCAGACAAAAATTATAACTTGGGTGACAGCATTTCTGATGAGCAGGCGTACAACTTGTTTGCCAAAGATTTGAAAGTAAGACTTGCTGAACAAAAAACTTTGACAGGCGGCGCAAAATTAAATACGGGACAAAAACAGGCTCTTTTGGACGTAGCTTTTAATGTCGGATATGGAAACATGCAAGATACAAAATTAATAAAAAAAATAAAAACGGGCAAAGTAAATGAAGCAGTATCCGAATTAGATTGCGTTTTCGCTGGTGGCAAAGTAAACACAGGGCTTTGCAAGCGAAGAATGGAAAATGTTTATGATTATTCTAAAGAGAAACCCACGCCTGTAGCTCTAAATACTTTGCAAGTGATAAAAAGAAAAGGCGAATCCGCGTTCAATAAAAAGATAAAGATTGCCTGCCAAAGCTTAAAAAAGGGGATAAAAATAGATAAAGAAGCTTATTTGAAAGAATGCAACAAGATTATTCAAAAAATTAGTACGCGCTTGAACAAGAAAAATACTAAAAAACTTTAAAAAATTCGTTACATTTAGACTTTTGGTCAAAAATAGTGTTAAATATTAGTATGACTGATGAAATTAACAAAAAAGTAATAAGCATTTTTTCAAAACACAACAGTTCTTTGCCTTCTGAACACGAAGAAAGAGTAAAGTTTTTTGCAGGGTTTGAATATGTTAAAATAACAAAAGACAATAACGGCAGAAAATTCAACGCGGACAAGTTGAAACAGTACGCTGAAGGTTGTCATTATATCGTAAGAGTTATGAGAAACATTGATGGCGAAATAACTTTGTATAATTATGATGTTGCGAACGACCAACTGTTTAAGTTCATCAAATCGTTTGAAAACAATACTTTAAGCGGTGTAATAATAGAAATAGACAAATATTTCCCCGAAGATTTAGCGTAGCGGATTTCGGTAAGAGTGACAAAGGGAACCGCTGAGGCGAACCGAAGTGTGTGACCCTGGCGGCGGAACAAAGTGAGTGAGAGCCAAAGGCGACACTCGTCTAAGTGAGGAAAACCACGCTTTTCCGAACTGCCGATAATCCAAGACCTCAAAAAAGGTGGAAATGAAAAAGGAATAGGTGGAATCCACCACAAATATATGAAAACATTTTTTGAAGAATATCACGAACTTTTATACAACTGCAACAAGCCTTATCAGTACGTAGGCGGTGAATTTTTGTCGCGAAATAAAAAACACGAAGAGGCAAAAGTTTCTTTTGCATTCGCGTTTCCTGACAAGTACGAAATTGGGATAAGCAACCTTGGGCAGAGAATTTTGTACGGACTGGTTAACGACCATCCTGATTTTATGGCGGATAGAATTTATGCACCTGATTCGGATTTTAAAAAGAATTTGATTGAGTCAGGCAAAGAATTTTATTCACTCGAAGGTAAAACTCCTTTGAGAAAGTTTGATTTGATAGGTTTTTCGCTTCAGTATGAAATGTCTTATCCTACAGTGTTGGCGATGATGGAGATGGCAAAAATCCCTCACCGCTCAGCAGATAGAAAAGAAAACGACCCGATAATTTTAGCAGGCGGACCTTGTGCTTACAATCCACTTCCAATAGCAAAATTTGTCGATGCGTTTTTAATCGGTGACGGCGAAGAAGTTACTCTTGAAGTTTGCGAAGCAATCAAAGAGGCAAAAGAAAAAGGGCTTTCTAGAAAAGAAAAAATCGAAAAATTATCAGAAATTGAAGGGGTTTATGTACCTGCAATTCCAAAAAATGTTAAAAAACGTCTTGTGCAAATTGATTATGAAAACGCACTCAAAGCTTATCCTATTCCGTTTTCGTCTTCAATCCATGATAGAGCGATTGTAGAAATCCGTCGAGGATGCGGCAGAATGTGTCGTTTCTGTCAACCGGGGCACGTAAATTTGCCTGTTAGAGAAAGAAAAGCGGAAGAGATTGTAAAAATTGCAAAAGAATTGGTGCAAAACACTGGTTATGATGAATATTCTTTGCTTTCTTTGTCTTCAAATGATTATTCAAATATAAAAGAAGTTATTAAAGAACTGGCTGTGGATTTTGACGAGAAAAAAGTTTCCGTATCGCTGCCTAGTCAAAGAATAGACGGGTTCAATCTGGAGTTGGCTAACTTGGTTCAAAGCGTAAGGAAATCGACTATGACGCTCGCGCCAGAAGCCGGAAGCCAAAGGCTTAGAGATGTTATCAGAAAAAACATTTCGGAAGAACAAATTTTGGATGCGGTTTTGACTTTGTATGAAAACGGCTGGTCAAGAATCAAATTTTATTTTATCGTCGGGCTTCCGACTGAAACCCAAGAAGATATCGAAGAAATGGCGGCATTGCTTGAAAAAATCAAGTACAGCACAAAATTGTTGAAGCGAGAAAAAGACCTAAAGCATTCGCTCGATATGACCTGTACGCTATCGATATTTGTACCGAAGCCATTTACTCCTTTTCAGTGGTTTGGTCAGGCTGATTTGAACGAAGTTACTGACAGAATTCATTATTTGAAAGACAAAACAAAGCATATTAAAGGGTTAAAAATAAACTATCACGAGCAGGCAGTTTCACAAATCGAAGCTGTTTTGACAAAAGGCGACGAAACACTTTGCGATTATGTTGAAAAACTCTACGAAAAAGGCTGTTATCTTGACGCATGGAGCGAGAATTTTAACAGACATATTTGGAGAGAAACAGCAGAAGAATTAGAGCTTTCTCTGAAAGATTTGGCACAGAAAGAATATGCGACAGAAGATGCTTTACCGTGGGATTTTATCGACATCGGCGTGGAAAAAGATTGGTTAATTGAAGAATATAAAAGCGCGCTGACAAGCAGCACAAAACCATCTTGTGAGACAGGATGCGTTAATTGTGGCGTGTGTACTAATTTTAAAACCCATAAAGTCATGGACAAACCATATGAGATGCAAAAGAGCATAGAGGGAAAATCGCAAATCCCATCAGCCGCTGAAAACAGCGCTGTGGCTCAAAAATATAGAATAAAATTGACTAAAACCGGCATCTTAAGATATTTTTCACATCTTGATTGGCAAAATACGTTTTTCAAAGCGCTTTCTCGTTCTGGACTGAACGTTGCGTTTTCACAAGGGTTTAACCCGAGCATGAAAGTGTCTTTGGGGATTGCACTTCCGCTTTTCTTGCAAAGTGAGTGCGAACTTGTAGATATTGAGATTTTTGATGAGTTTGAAATAGCCGATTTACAACTAAAGTTGGAAAAAGTGCTGCCTCAGGGGTGTGAAATAATAAGTATTGTAAAAGTGGACAAATCAGCTCCAGCCGTTGATATTACAGCGCAGTGGGCGGAGTATGAAATCAGGCTTTTTGACAACGCTATTCAAAATTTTGAAACTTTGAGTTATAATATGAACAAGGTTTTATCTTCTGAAGAAATTTTATTGACGAAGAAAAACAAAAAAGGTATTTTGAAAACAACAAATATTAAACCAGCAATAAAATCTTATGATTTTAGCGGCGAAAGTTTGTTCATAGTTTTAAAGACCGGTCAGGGTGGTGATATCCCTGCGCTGAGGGCTGATGATTTGATGAAAATCGTTGCGCCGGACGTTTTATTTGACATTAAACGAAAAAAGTTTTTCGACGAAAATGTCAACGAAATCTAGAGTTTTATAGTTTATGCGAGTAAGGGTGAACCTGAAAGCGAGAAAGAAAAAGGATTATATGGCATCAACAGGAAAAAAAATCATTATCGCAGAACGCGATAATATTGCTGCAATTATGGACGGCAAAAAAGTTCAAGAATTTTTTATTCACAGAGGCGACATTTTATTAGGCGACATTTATTTGGCAACAGTGGAAAACATTTTGCCAAGTATAGAAGCTGCGTTTGTTGACGTTGGGGTGGATAAAATGGGATTTTTACACGCGCAAGACGTTGTGGGAAAAGGCGCTTTGAAAGATAAGCTTTCTCCAAAACAAAAATTGGTTGTGCAAGTTGTAAAAGAACCTACAGGGCACAAAGGACCGAGAGTAACGACAGAAATCAGTTTGCCGGGTAGATTTTTGGTATTGATCCCAAACGAAACCGGAATTAACGTAAGCAGAAAAATCGAAAACGTAAAAGAAAAAGCTCGTTTGAAATCTGTTGTAAACCTTCTAAAACCGGTTGGCGTTGGAGTTATCGTAAGAACAGAAGCTGCAGGACAATCCGAAGCTGATATTCAAGAAGATTTGGAAATATTGTTGGAAAAATGGAACAACATCATAACTTCAGCTGACAGCTTAACGGCTCCAAGCTTGATTTCTAGAGACCAAGATCTTTTGTACAGAGTTTTGAGAGAAGCTTGTACGGATGATATTTCTGAAATCGTTGTAGATACAGCGTTTGCGTTGAACAGAGTTCAACAATTATTGCAAAACTGGCACATGAGCCGAAACATCGAAATTACTTTATACAAAGGAAATGAACCTCTTTTAATCGCCACTGATATTCACAAAGAAATAAAACAGGCGCTTCAAACGAAAGTTAACCTTCCATCAGGCGGATATTTATATATCCAAACGACAGAGGCACTTACGGTTGTCGACGTAAACAGCGGAAAGTTTATCAGTTCTGCAACTCAAGATGAAACAATTTTGAGAACGAACAAAGAATCAATCCACGAAATAGCAAGACAGTTACGTTTGAGAAACATCGGCGGAATGATTATCGTTGACTTTATCGATATGACTTCGCGTGTTGACAAATTGGCAATTTTGGAAGAATTTGAACTTGCCCTAGAACCTGATAAATCTAAACCGCAAATCGGTCAACTTTCTGATTTGGGACTTGTTGAACTTACAAGACACAGACAAGGTCAAAGTTTAGCAGAAATTTTCACAAAGAAATGTCCACATTGCCAAGGAAACGGCTATGTCATGGAAGATTTCAAATTTGCATCTCCGACAGCGGAAGGCGAATACAGAGCAAAAGCTGCGAAATTGAAAATTCCAGTAAGCAATTTCAAGAAAAATAACAATTTCAATAATAACAATACAAACACAAATCCTAATTTCAAAAAAGAATTTAGCACTCCATCAAATCTTGTTTCTCAAGGTGATGCAGCGCCAAAGGTTGAAGTTAGCACGGAAGTTACAGGCGAAGCAACTCCTAATTTGCAACCGCAAAGTGGAGAAAATAAAAACCGTAACAACCAAAACAGAAGAAATAATAAATTCAATCGTAATAAACCGAGAGACAACAGATTCCCATCTGAAGGTCAAGAACAAACTGCGATTCAACCGACAGAAGAAAAGCAAGGACCGCAGCAGTTTGAGGCGAAACCTCAATTTGAAGCAAGACCGCAAGTCGAAGCGCCAGTTGAAGTGAAATCGCCAGTTGAAGCTAAGCCTCAAGCGGAAGTAAAACCTCAGGTTGAAGCAAAAGCTCCAGTTGAAGTAAAAGCCCCGGTTGCAGTTCAACCGATTGAAGCAAAACCACAAGAACCAGTGAATACCGATGCGGAAAAAGCTGCTCCTGAAAAGGCACCAGCGAAACCAAAAGCACCTGCTAGAAGACCGAACAGAAATACTTCAAAAAAAGTTAAAGTAACAAAAGTTGAGGGCGGTAATGAAGAAACATCTGATAACGTTTAATTTGGTAATACAAAACTTCCAAAACGTCGTGCTGAACTTGATTCAGCATCGCAAGGTCGCTCGTAGTCACGTTAGTTTGTTTACTTTGGTAATATTTATGGCAATTTTTTCAACTCTCTTTATGGGAGTTGAAACTTTTGCGTTTACAAGTCCAAGCCCTGCCGTTCAGACTGCAGTGCCTACAAGACAGATTACGCCAAGCGTAGCCGAGCCTAATACAATTCCAGAAAAAAATGCATATGACATGACGCATATGGAAAAAACAGGATTTAAATATGACGTTTTCAAATTTTTTCTTGCAATGTTGGGCGTTTTAATCTCATCAGGTGCGATTTTTCTCGGGTTAAAATTTTATAAAAAATTCGTTTTAAAGAATAATGCAAAACTTGATGATATCGATTATAATAAAACTCTCGAAAGTCCTAAAGATTTTAAAGAGGCGATTAACCTGTTTTTGGATAAAACTGACAAACAGTGAGACTGATGCACAAAATATAGGTGTTTAATGAAAATTGCGCTAATTCCAATAGATAATAGACCGGTTTGCTATACTTTGCCTGCGGAAATAGCGAAAATTGACGACAATTTAAAACTTTTTTTGCCGGAGAGAAAATTATTAGGCGGATTAAATTCAGAGGCGGATGTAGACGGGATTTTGGATTGGCTTGAGGGTCTTGAAGAGATGGATGCGATAGTTGTTTCGCTCGATACAATAGCTTATGGAGGATTGATTTCGTCAAGAAGATATAAAAATTCGCCCGATGAAATCAGGGAGAGATTAGAAAAATTAAAAGAAAAGCTAAACGGCAAAGTTTACGCGTTTTCAAGTATCATGAGAATTTCTAACAACAACGTAAACGAGGAAGAAAAAGAATATTGGAGTGAATACGGAAAAAAAATCTTCGAGTATTCATACAATTTTCATAAATTGGGCGACGACAAAACAGATGTTCCTGACGAAATTCTTCACGACTACCTCGCTACAAGGCAGAGAAACTTTGCGGTAAACAAAATGTATCTCGACTGGGTTGAACAAGGCATAATAGACATGCTAGTGTTCTCAAAAGACGATTGTGCAGAGTTTGGTCTTAACGTTTTAGAGGCACAAATTTTAAATCGCATGATTAGAGAAAAAGAAAAAATTAAAGGAGAAAAGATTTCTGCGTTAATTAAAACAGGCGCAGACGAAATTCCTTTGACCCTTTTTGCTCGCGCGGTAAGCGATTTAAATAAAAAAGTTCCAAAAATTTTTCCAGAGTTTCTAGCTCCGGAGCACAAATATCTAATCTCTAATTATGAGGATATTTCAATCGAAAACAGCGCTTGGGCGCAGATTGAATTAGGCGGTTGTAAAATCGTTGATGAAGAGGACGCGGACATTGTGTTGCTTGTCAACAATTTTGAAGAAAAACAGGGCGAAATTGTCATGGGTAAAAAAACGAAGTCTTTTGCAGGGAAATTTGAGTTGCCGCAAAAGCCTTTTATAATTGCCGACGTCAGATTTGCAAACGGTTCAGACAACAAATTTGTCGAAAAGTTACTGAAAAAACTCGAAAAGGGCGGTTTAAGCCACGACTTTTACGGGTACAGTGCGTGGAATACAAGTGCAAACACTTTAGGAAGTTTAATTTGTGCGGCGGTCGTGAAGTTTTTCGCAAAAGACTATAATGAAGAAGCATTTAAAAAACTCCAAATGGTCAGATTTTTGGACGATTGGGCTTATCAGGCTAATGTTAGACAGATTTTGAAACTTACATCAAAAAGACCCGATGTGAGAACTGTAAAAAAGATGATGGCTCCGTGTGAGAAAAGATTGGATAAAATTTTTGGCATGAAACCGAGTATAAAATATAAATTTCCGTGGAAAAGATTTTTTGAAATAGAAGTTGGGGTAAATTAGAAACACAAATGAGTAATTTAGACATTTTGATATTGGCGATAGCACTTTCAATTGACGCTTGCGTTGTTTCGTTTTCAAATGGGTTGATTTTTACTCAGAACAGACGCATAAATTCTTTTATGCTTGCGCTTTCTGTTGGATTCTTTCAGTTTCTGATGCCTGTTATCGGTTATTTTACCGCGCAGAGTGTGAGCAAATACATTGAACCTTATGATCATTGGGTTGTGTTTGGGATTTTTATTCTGCTAGGAGCAAAATTAATCCATGATGCTTTCGAAAAAGAAAAAGGTGAAAAAGAAGAAAAATTGCATTGTTATCTTTGTCTCAAATATATTTTGCTCGTGTCGATTGCAACAAGTATCGATGCGCTGGGAGCTGGTGTTTCGATTGCCTTTACCGGAACAAAAATTTTATTCCCTGCATTGATAATCGGGATAGTAACTTTTTTCAACTCACTTTTGGGTTTTTGGAGCGGGCAGTTGTTTAAAAAATTCCCGACAAGAAATCTAGAAGTTGGCGGCGGGCTGATATTGATTGCTCTTGCTGTTAAAATATTGTTTGAAAACATCTAGTTTTTCGTATGTTTAGCACCATTTAAAATATTATTTAAAAACATTTTAATAATGTAAATGTTTAATCTGACAGGAGTATTGATATTCTAAAAAATTTCGTTAAGATAAATATGTAGGGTGCAGATTTCTGCACTGGCATGAATTTTTGAGGTGAATTTGGTCCTGTCTTCAGAGAAAAACTTATACGAAATTTTAGAAATACCTTCAAGTGCGAGCGATTCTGCTATAAAATCAGCATATCGCAAACTGGCTCGAAAGTATCACCCTGACTTGAATTCAGGCGATGCTCAATGCACAAAAAAGTTCAAGGAAATCTCTGAAGCGTACGAAATTTTGTCAGATGCGAGTAAAAAGAAAAATTATGATCTTCTGAGAGGTTTTTACAAGGAATCTTCTCAGGCGAAATTTAACGAAGCTGAAAGAGCTTATAAACAAACCCAAAATAAGGAATCACAAAGACAAAGTGAGCCTGAAGGGTTTTCGAATATTTTCAACGATATTTTAGAAGGATTCAAAAATACTACGTCTTCCGCGAGAAATCAGCAGTTTAAAACCAAACAGGTGCGACCTGAAAGAGGCCGTGATATCACAACTGACGTTAAAATTACCATGTCTGAAGCGAAGGCTGGAACCACAAGAACCATCAATATTTTGCACACAGAAGTTTGCCCGAATTGTGACGGCAGAACCTTTGTAAATGGAGGTAAATGTCCTATCTGTAAAGGATTAGGCGAACAATCAATACACAAAAAACTGAACGTAAAAATACCTGCAAACGTCAAGCATGGTTCAAAAATAAGAATTGCAAATGAAGGTAATAAGGGTTACAATGGGGGCAAGAACGGCGATTTGTACTTGAATGTAAAAATTGAAAACAATTCTAAATTCAAATACGAAGGACAAAATGCGTTATGCACCATCCCAATAGCCCCATTTGAAGCTATTTTGGGTGCGTCAATAGAAATTCCGACGCCAAACGGCAATGTTTCAATGAAGATTTTGCCAAACACGCATTCAGGACAAAAGTTCAGACTAGCAGGGCAAGGGCTCACTTATGAAGGCAAAACCGGCGATATGATAGTAACAGTCAATATTGACACTCCAAAATCACCATCCAAAGAAGAAATTAAGCTATACGAAAAACTGCGCGACATCACAAAAACAGATATAAGAGAAAATAAATGACAAATAAAACAAAAGTAAGAGAGATATTCACATCAATTCAGGGAGAAGGGCCATATGTAGGGGTAAAACAGCTTTTTGTAAGGTTCTGCGGCTGCAACCTGAGATGTGATTATTGCGACACTGACGTTAGCACAAACGAAGAATACTTGGAATTTACACCACAAGAATTAAAGACGTATCTCGAAGACTTCAATCTAAAAACAATTCATTCCATTTCTCTTACGGGTGGCGAACCGCTTCTTTGGGCGGATTTTCTGCTGGAATTTTTGCCTTTATTCAGAGCTAGTTTTAAAAACAAAATTTATTTGGAGACAAATTCGACCCTAAACCATAATTTAGAAAAAGTTATAGATTATGTTGATATAATTTCTGCAGATATAAAGCTGCCAAGTTCTTCTGGTATTGAAAACTCTTTTGCGGTCCATGATGAATTTTTCAAATCAGCAAAAAAATATGATAAAGAAATTTTTGCAAAAATTGTATTTGATGAAAATATTTTAACAGACGAAATTTCTCATTGCCTTAAGTTGGCTGAAAAATATAATTTACCAGTGATTTTGCAGCCAAAAACAACCGGAGATAAGATTGCTTTCAATCAAGAAAAAATCTTTGAAGTGTTTGACAAATTCTTGGTTAGCCATCCGAACACAAGAATAATCCCTCAAGTCCACAAGTTCTTGGGTGTTATTTAAGCGCAACAAAATGAAGTGCGTTTAAGCACTGCCAAAGTGTCACAAAAAGGCTGATTAACCTATGCCGATGGTGTTGCAGGTAGAGTTTTTACCGTTAGGTAATTTATAACTCATGGCCGCCAAATCAGAATTGACAAGTCCGACGCCGAATTTGTTTTGCGCGTCAAAAGGGTTATTGGATTGAGAACCGCCAGTAGCACCAGCAAAAGACTGCCCGACCATTTTGGTCGCGCCGGCACCATTAACCGGTGTTGCTCCGGAAAATAATAAATTCAATTTTGGTCCTTCAATTGCCATGATTGTGCCTCAATTTGTTGTCTATATTTATATAAAACCATGAAAAATCTTTTTTTTGCGGAAATTACAATAATTGTTACATTGTTAATAATTTCCTTTTTAATAATCATTGGAATATAATTCAACTATGAGCATGCAAACATTAGCGCAATATTTGGAATATCAGGAGGTCGAAAAAGGGCTTTCTGTTAACACGCTTGACGCGTACAGGCGCGATTTGACTGCGTTTTTAGAGTTTTGTTTCGCACTTGGCGCTGAAGAATTGCCCCAAATTCAAAGAACTCATCTTAATTCTTACATCAGAGATTTGAGAGAAAAAAATTATTCATCCACCAGTGTTATGCGAAAAATAGCTTCGTTGAGGGGGTTTTTCAAATGGCTTTGCGCATCAGAAATTTGTACCCTAAATCCTACGATGACGCTTGAACAGCCAAGAATCCCAAAAAGATTGCCTAAGGTTATGTCGATTTCTGAGATTGAAAATATATTGAAAGCGGATTTGTCCAAAGTTGAAAGATTAATTGTTGAACTTCTCTATGGCGCTGGGCTTCGGGTGTCCGAGTTGGTTAATTTAAAGACAAACGGTATTGATTTGAATGCAAATTATCTCAGATGCAGCGGAAAAGGGTCAAAAGAAAGACTAGTACCGTTGGGTACCAAAGCGAAAGAATCTTTGGTCGAATATTTTGAGCATAGAGATTTTTTGATGAAAAAATATAATCTTGATACAAAAAATCTTTTGATTGCTGACGGGGGAAGGTTTTTGACCCGTCAGGACGTTTATAATTTTATCCACGAGCAGGGGAAACGAATTCATAAAAACATTTCGCCGCATACGCTTCGTCACTCTTTTGCAACTCATTTGCTTGAAAATGGTGCGGATTTGAGAATAGTGCAGGAGCTTTTAGGCCACGCGGACGTTTCCACAACCCAGCTATACACTCACATAAGTAAAAAGCGGTTGAAGGAAGTTTATTTTTCGATTAATAAATAGGATACAAGGTCCGGTATTTTTATTCTCTCCCTTGCCTATTCCCCATTTTCTATTTCCTGATATAATGATTTTATGCTAAACGTTTTCATTACATCTACAGATATCAACGTCGGAAAGACTTTTATCACTGCAGGATTGGCGGCAACTATGCAGAGTTTGGGCTACGCTACTGCGGTGTATAAACCTGTTCAAACGGGTGCGATTGAGAAAAACGGGTTCGCGCAGTCGCATGATTTGGTTTATGTAAAAACAATCGATCCATACATCAAAACCTTTTCGAGCTATATGCTAAAAAGCCTTTTAACGCCTGTTATAGCCGCTGAAGAAGAAAATATAATAATTGATAAAAATGTGATAAAAAAAGATTTTACCCATATTTCAAAGGAGCATGACTGCACCATCACAGAAGGTACAGGTGGAATAATGACACCGTTGGCGCAGAACTTTTTGGTTTCGGATTTGGTAAAGGCGTTAGATGTGCCGTTGGTGATTGTTATTAAACCCGATTCAAACACAGTCAACCAAACGCTTTTGACGATTAACCATGCGATTTCAAAAGGAATAAACGTCCGAGGCGTTATCATAAACAATTATCCAGAAAAGGTGGAAAATGCCGATATAAAAGCGATTCCAAGATTAATCGAAGAATATTCGGATGCAAAAATTTTAGGGATAATGAGTAATTTTTCGGATATAAAAAAGATTAACCCGAGTGATTTAATCACAAATATCCTAAACGGAATAGATATAGAAAGCGTTTTTGATGTAAAAATAGCCAAGCTGGACGTGGAATGAGTCTTATACCTTGCAATGGCGTGTCCCTAATCATCTTGACTTGTTTCGGGGTAAGGGTATAATGGACATAAGATTATTTAATACTAGAAAGTTGATATGATAAAAAGATTCGGCTTCACACTTGCAGAGGTTTTGATAACATTGGGGATAATTGGGATTGTTGCCGAGATGACTATTCCAACACTTATGAATAAAACTCAAGATATGGAATTAAAAACAGCTTATAAAAAAAGTTATTCTGTTTTGAGCCAGGCTTTTTTATTAATGATAACAGATAACGCGGAAAGCATGAAAAATATATGTGCAAATGGAGACACAGCATGTCTAAGGGATCTTTTTGCAAGCAAATTGAATGTTGTAAAAAAATGTGATGCAGGAAGTGTTGACTCTCAATGTTGGCCCCCGACTTGGACTCGATTAAATAATAATCCTGGATGGGCAACCGGCGCTACAACAACGGGTTTGGCTTTAAATGATGGTACTTTTATAGAATTTGGCAGCTATTTTGTTAATTGTGATAGCGCAACTGGCTCTCTTTTTGATTGCGGTTCATTCGGAATTGATGTCAATGGATTAAAAAAGCCGAATAAAATAGGTAAAGACATTTACTTTATTCATTTGATGGATAACACCATTAAGCCGTTTGGGACACCGGGCGACGATGTAACATCGCGTGCAGGATATGATTGTGGAGGCACAGGAGATGGCGAAATCTGCGCCTATGATTATTTGTATAAATAAATTGGAGTAAGCAGGGCGCTGTTAATCCTTAAATCATTACTAAGTGTTAACTAAACGGAATAGACATAGAGAGCGTTTTCGATGTAAAAATTGCCAAATTGGACGTGGAATAATTAATTTTTCACAGTGCCATTGACTTGGGTTGCAACAAAGTTGTTAAGTACTTTTTTGCTTCCGTCTGGATAAAACGCATATAATTTGTTTCCGTCAGAACCGCTGTATAAGTAGTCGCAGATGTATTTTCCGTCTTCGTATTTTGCAACTTTTCCGCTGCCGTCAACTTTGTATTCAGATTTTTTATATGGAGTCCAATCTGCGTCAGAAGCGTTTGCTTTTTTTGATTCTTCAATCAAAAGCCCGCCGTCGCTCGCTTGAGAGACAGAGCATAGTAAAGGTGTTGCTTGTCCTGTTTTTATATCAGTTGATGTGCCGTTATATATCATTTTATCAGGAGTTGATTTTTGTTTATCGATTTTATATTCACATTTTGTGCTGGAGTTAGAGTCTTCGTAGCCGAACGTCTGGATTGGCGTAGTTGTTGTTAAAATAGGGACTCCAAGTGTTTTAACCAAGCTAAGCGCTTTTTTTGAAACAGCACCATTGGCAATTGGGTCATTAAAGTCCAATGTAACCAAATCCATTTCTTTATCTACCGGAGTACAAGAAGTTAGTCCTCCAAGAACTAAAGCCAACCCTTTTACTACGGGATTACTGCCGACTCTGTCTGCGATTTTGCCATCTTTGTAATCTTTTTTAATTCCGTTTGTCCAGGTTCCAAAAGGATTAGTTGATGTATTTCCTTCTTTAATCATGTTTGAAGCTTTATTGAGCGCAGTGGCATATTCAGCCGGCGTCATTTTTTTGCCTGTATTTTTTTTTATGTATCCGTCAAAACTGCTTTGATTTTGATTAGGGTAGATAGCAGGAGTAGTTTGCTTTTTTGCGTCCTTTTTCAAAAGTTCATTAAAACTATTAATTGGTCCATTTGGGCTAATTGGTGATGTCATATTTATTAATTCCTCTCAACTATAAATTTTGAATCTCGTGTTATATATATAAAGTATTTATAGGAGATAATATTGATAAAAATATGGCGATTATAAACATATGTAATGGTGAATTTTTCAACAAAAAAGACGGAATCAATTAACTCCGTCTTTTGTTATATTTTCAGTTTGTTATTCTTCTGGTGTGTCCAACAAACTTGTTTGTTGTGAGTTTGTTTCAGCCTCGGTTGGTGCTGAGCCGTCATCCGCTTTTTTGATGTCCAAGATTGGTTCTTCATCAGGGTCGATAATCTTGTTGACTGACATTACAACGTCGTTTCCGGTCAAGTTTTGAGCCTTGACGCCTGTTGCAGGTCTGCCCTGTCTTGAGATATCGCCGGCTTTGATTCTTGTTACTACGCCGTTTGCCGTTACCAACATGATTTCGTCTTTTTCTTCAACGATTGTCAACGCTACAAGCCTTGATGCGCTTGATTTGAACTTAGTTGCTATCAAACCGATTCCGCCTCTGTTTTGAGCTCTGAATTCGGACAACTTAGAACGTTTTCCGAAACCGTCAGAAGTTACAACCAACAAGTCAGCATCGTAATCTCTTGGAACGATGTCGCATCCGATGATGGTGTCGCCAGTTCTTAGTTTCATTGAGTTAACCCCTCTAGCACTTCTACCCAAAGGTCTCAAGTCCGCTACAGGGAACCTGATTGCCATACCACAGCTTGTTCCGATGATGATTTCGTCTTTAGAACTAGCTAGTTTAACCCAGTTTAGTCCGTCGCCGTCTTCTAGTCCGATTGCGATAATACCGTTTCTTCTTATGTTTGCAAAGTTATCTAGTCCGATTCTCTTGATATATCCACCTTTTGTAAGCATAATCAAGTTCGCTTCAGGTGAGAATTCGCTTACTGGGACAACTGCCGTAATTTTTTCGTCCTGTTCGATAGGAAGAACGTTAATTATCGGTAATCCTTTAGCCTGTCTTTGACCTTCTGGGAAGTCATAAACATTCAAGCTGTAAACTGTTCCTTTTGAGCTGAAGAACAAGACTTTGTCATGCATCATTGCCGTAAAGAAGTGAAGGATATCGTCATCATCTTTAGTCTTTATGCCTGATTTCCCTCTTGTTGCTCTGTTTTGGCGTTCAAAAGTATCTAAAGAAATACGTTTCAAATAGCCTTGAGTTGTTATGAACACAGCCATCGGAGTGTTCGGAGTCAAGTCTTCTATACTCATTTCGCCTTGTTCAGGAAGGATTTGAGTTCTTCTTTCGTCTCCGTATTTCGCTCTGTCTTCAGCCAATTCTTCTTTGATGATAGCCAAAACTTTTTTTCTATCAGCCAAAATAGATTCGTATTCAGTAATTTTTTTCATAAGTTCTTCGTATTCAGCTTTAAGCTTGTCTTGTTCTAAGCCGGTTAAACGTCTTAATTGCATTTCAAGAATAGCGTTTGCTTGATCCAAGTCCAAACCGAATTTTGACATCAAGCCCAAGCGAGCTTCTTCAGTCGTTTTAGAAGCTTTGATTAGTGCAATTACTTCGTCTAGAGAGCCGAGCGCAATCAACAATCCTGATAGGATATGTGCGCGCATTTTAGCTTTTTTTAAGAAGAAAATAGTTCTTCTTGTGATAATTTCTACTCTGTGTTCAACAAATTCGTTTAGAACTTCGTACAAGTTCATCAAACGAGGTTGTACGCCAACAAGCGCAATCATGTTCACCCCGAAAGATGTAGCAAGTTGAGTTTGTTTGAACAAATTATTTTTAACAACGTCAGGTTTCGCATCACGTTTCAATTCGAT